>Ga0209977_10000844_pt1 | contig 12731 bp, 7 predicted proteins | sample SumtaG_2_FD_183113 | JGI IMG/M metagenome (GOLD analysis project Ga0209977, IMG submission 183113) | Deep subsurface microbial communities from Indian Ocean to uncover new lineages of life (NeLLi) - Sumatra_00607 metaG (SPAdes) (version 2) | ecosystem: Environmental > Aquatic > Marine > Oceanic... | reverse complement strand
AGATGGTGAATATTCTATATTCTATATTTTTTTAAAACTGAAATTACGAAATTCTTGTTTAGCTCAACTTTTTATCTTTCAATTTTTAAGATGTAACTATTATACATTCAATGTGTTATTCAATAGATTTTGATAGTCAATTTTGTTAAAAGCCTTATATTTTTTCGCAGAGTTATTCCAGAAAAAAACTGGTTCATTAAATTTTTCGATATTATAACCTTGCCTTCGAAGATTGATCTTTCTTAATTTGTGAGTTCCAGTAAATTCGACTTCATCCTTAATGCGTAGAAAAACGGGTATAGCGTATGGTGGTAAATTCTCAGTGACAAATATAGAGAAATGGTCTAGTTCAAAATTTAGATTTTTATCTAATTGAATGGTCGCCATCCCCGCTTTTCCATCTGTATTTGGAATACTTACACCATATACATTGCATATTTGTATGGATGGAAAAATATTTAATACCGATTCTACTTCAAGAGTTGAGACATTTTCACCTTTCCACCTAAAAGTATCTCCAAATCTATCAGCAAATGAAACCCAGTTATTATTATGAACTTGTAGTAAGTCTCCAGTTTTTAAATAAGCATCATCTTTTTCAAAAACGTTTCTTAACACTTTCTTTATAGTTTTTTCATGATTTTTGTATAAAGTGAATGCTGAATAGTTTACAATTTTCACTATTAGCATACCAACTTCTTCTGGTTTACACTTGATATAAAATCCATTTTCGTCTTTATAAAATTCACCCGTATCTTGATCGATTTTTATAATTTCAACAGTAGGTAAAATATTACGTCCGACCATTCCTGGTTTTTCATCTATATTAAACAATGGTACCCCAAAATCAGTCCCCCCGTAAAATTCCCAAATATGTTCAATGTTAAAACGTGATTGAAATTCTTCCCAGATGTCCTTTCTCAGACCTAATCCAAACATTTTTTTTAAAGGCCCTGAGTTGAATTCTGACTCAGATCGATTGAGAAGGTATCTTGGTATCTCTCCAATGTATACAGTTGCATTAGCGTTAAATTTTTTAATATCATTCCAATACTTTGAAGCAGAAAACCGTTTTCTTAAAGCCATAGCCGCTCCAGCATAGAGAACAGCTCTCCATGTTTGATTTGAATGAGAATGGTATAGGGGAAGTGGATTGTACACTATATCATTTTCTTTTAATTCTAATCCCATAGCATAAAATGTACCAATTTTTACATGCTTTATCATTACAGCTTTAGGGAATCCTGTAGTCCCAGAAGTAAAGAGATAGCTACAAACATCTCCGTATGTAAAATCAACAATAGTTTTTGGATTATTGCTAGAAATAGTATTTAATTCATTTGATAGATCGACAAAGTTATGTTTTTTATGTGCGGTTTTGCTTACAACAAAAATTTTGTTATTTTTTAAGTTCAAATCACTAAATACTCCTTGAATGGCAGGTAGACAATCATCATCAACGATGACATACTTTGGTTCAGTTATTTTCATCACGTGAATCAGAGGTTGCTTCCTTAAGTTAACATTAATCAGAGAGCTAATTCCTTTAATTTTACTAATTCCTCCTGTAACAAACAGAAATTCCGGAGAATTTTCCATCATTACTGCGACACATTCGCTAGGTTTTAAACCCAAGCTAAGAAAATAACTGGCAATTTTATTAGATTCTTCATTAATAGATTTCCAAGTCCAAGATTTATCTTTAAAAAATAAACCTTTTTCATTAGGAGTTTTTTTTGCCCAAAACTCTATCCGCATGCCAAGACTGCTAAATGTTGAAGGATTAATGCTATCTTCAGCAAGTTTTTCAAAATATTCTAATAATTCAGCTTCTTTAGGAGTTAATTGGATACTCATTGAAACACCAAAATATAATTCTTTTTTTTGCTTACTTCTATTGAATTTAATTGAATTTTGTTCTATATAAAATTTTTTTCTTATCTGAAAAATCCTGAATTTCTGTAATAAATAAATTTAATACAGAAGCAATTTTTTCCTCTTTTTGAATTAAATTAAATTGCACTACTTTTTGGACCAAAATCTTTTATAACAACAATAGTTAGAATTTATATATTTTATTGCTTAAGAATTGGTGAATTGATATTTCTAAATCTGAAAAAAAAAAAGGATCTTTTCCCTACGATAGAGAAAATATCCCTTTTGAACGACTTTTTAATCCACGTGCTATAATTGTAGTTGGTGCTTCCACAAAGAACATTGGTGGGGTTAGTCGATATGTTGGAAATTTAAAAGTTTGTAAATATCCTAATCCCGTCTACCCCGTGAATCCAAAATATATAGATCAAAAGCTTGCAGGATATAAGTTTTACGAGTCTATATCTTCAATACCAGACGATCCACCCATAGATCTTGCTATATTAGCGATTCCTGCAAAAATTACTCCAATAATACTTGAAGAATTAGGGAAAAAAGGGATTTCATTTGTTCATATTTTTTCAAGTGGTTATTCTGAATTAGACTCAGAATTTGATAATACAGGAAAAAAACTCGAAGAAGAACTAATAAAAGTAGCTTCAAAATATGGGATACGCATCCTAGGTCCCAATTGTATGGGAATTCATAATCCAAAAGGTAAAATGACTTTTTTAATGGCACCTTTAATTAAAGAAGGTCCAGTTGCTTTCATTTCGCAAAGTGGAGGTATAGCAGTTGCTCATGGTATGCTTTCCCCTACACTAGGATATTATTTTTCTAAAAATATATCATTAGGCAATCAAATAGATTTAGACTTAATCGATTTCCTTCGATATTTTAAAGATGATCCAGACACAAAAATAATAGGTCTATATGTAGAGAACCTAAAACGTGATGGAAATAAGTTAATACCTTTACTAAAAGAAATAACTGCGACAAAACCTGTGATACTTTGGAAAGGTGGTAAACTTCAAACAGGTCATCAAGCTGTTATGAGTCATACTGGGGGGATGGCAGGAGATTATAAACTTTGGCAAGCAATGGCACATCAAACAGGGACAATTCTTGTTGATGATCTTCAAGAATTGACAGAAATGGTACAAACTTGCCTAACATATCCAATCCCAAAAACATTGGGAACTGCAGTACTATCTATGAGCGGAGGTACTGCTGTCGACAGTACAGATAAAGTTGAAATGAACGGTTTAATTATGCCCCGAATATCAGAGAATACTTATAAAAAAATAAATGAATTTATTCCTGAAGTTAACAGTAACCTTAAAAATCCATTAGAATTCGGAGCAAATAATAGCTTGGAGGGTACTATAAAAACGATAAAACTTTTAGCTGAGGAAAAACAATTTTCTTCTATTATTATGGGAGCTTCTCCAGAATTTATTATTTATCGAAGAGGAAATAGCTTAGATGATTATCTGAAAGAACTTTCTAATGCTTTACCTCCAGATTCAGACAAATTATTAATGTGCGTTACCCGTAGTATGTCCATGTTTGAAGAAGGAATAAAAATAAATCTAGAATTCCGCTCTAGAGCTTTATCCAATGGTTTTGTAGCATATAATTCAACTGTAGCTGCTGCTAAATGTTGTTATCGTTTGTGGGAATATGGACAATATTTAAAAAAAAGAAACTAGTTCAAAATTTTTTTTTTCTGTATTAATTTTATATTTACAAATTTTCTTTTTCAAAGATTTTTTTAATTACAAATTTCTAATCTGTACTCGTAAAGATTTCCGTAATCAGTGATTCCAGCTGAGGACTATCCTTTAGTTCAAGAACTTGACCTGTTTCTGGAAGTATAATTGCTAATTCTAATCTTTTAGCAATGAGTGGAAATATCTCATCCAATATCTCTGGATCATTATACATCGACAACTCTTCTAACAATAAAAAATTATTTCTTTATTCTTCTATACTTTTTTGTTTTTGAGAAAGATAAAGTAAGCATATAGAGTATTTTGGAAAAGTAAATTTAAGATTTTCTCCTGAAATATTAACATCCAAATCTTTAATTGATATAATAAATGGATTTTGCTGATCATTATAAGATCTTAAATCATTACCAGTAATTATTTTTCCCTTTGAGGATTTTACCTTAAAATTATCAATATTTATAATTGTGGTAATATCTTGAGAATCTCGATTAATTACAAATAAATAAATAAGATTATCGGTCATTTTAACGGAACTTATATCTAAAGATAGTGCATTTGAATCCTCCAAATGTGGGGATTTAATTTCTTGCTGTAGAGAAAAACCCCCTGCACACTCTCGATATAGTTTATAAACATAATAAGATGATCTCAATAAAACACCTGATTTATCTACATAAATTAGACCTCTTGTATTTACGATTGGTGAATAATTTGCCATATATACAAAATCTGAAAGTCTTATCAATATGTTGAGAAAACCCGCAGTATAAAGAGCGTGAGCTAGATCATATTGTTCTGGTAAAGCATTTTTTTCGATTTCAATTTCTTCCCATCCAAATTCATTCCATTCGTCAACAGCAATTTTAATAAGGTTTGCTCTATTAATACGTTGACATGTATCCTTGATGAGCTTAATTGTTCTTTTTAATCTACGTTCAACTTTCTTTAAATCAAGAGTGGCTTTTCGATGTGATGCTCTCTCCTTAGCACGAATTTGATAATAATGATGCCATGATAAAACTTCAACATTTTTAGCAACATCATCATTAGAGAGCAATTGCTGGTTCCATTTAAGATTAACGGTCGGATCTTCACCTACTACTACAAATTTTAGAGAGGGATCAACCTTTTTCATTGCATTGATAAGTTTTAAAGCATCCCTTCCATATTCCTTTCCATCTTTATAATATCCTATTTGCCAAGGACCATAACATTCATTACCTATGCCCCACCATTTTACGTTGAGGGGAGATTCATGGCCCGAACGTTTCCTAAGATCAGCTTCCTCCCCCTTTTTAAAATTACAATATTTCACCCATTCAATTATTTCTTCCATAGTGGGATTATTACTATCCTGTCCAATCCCTACACAGATTAAAGGTTCTGCGCCAATACGAGAACAATATTCTACAAACTCCGTTGTTCCGAAATGATGGGATTCAAACTCCTCCCAGTGAGGATTTTTTCTTGAACTTCTCTCTTCCTTTGGCCCCACACCCCATCTCCAATGGTAACCACTTGTGTAATTCCCTCCAGGCCATCTCAACAATGATGGTTTTATAACCTTTATTACTTCTTGAACATCTAATCTAAATCCATATGAATCAGAAAAAGGTGAATCTTCTTCATAAATACCTCCATAGATTTGACGTGGAAAATGTTCAATAAATTGACCAAATAAATAGGGATGAACTTTACTGATGTATTTATCGATAAAAATTTTAATTGAAGCTAATGTATCACTCATCTATAATCACTTTTTTCTAAAATCTTCTATATAATTAATTTTTGATCATTCAAATTGCTTTTTGAAATCTTCTTGATCAGTAGGATTTTTAGTTCCAAAATTTAAAACTTCAATTGATTCCGGAATGTCCTTTATAGTTAGGTTTTCAATATCAATTCTCCCAAAGCTGTAAATTTTTAAAAATTTTTTAATTCTTAAATTCTTAAATAAAATGCACTATTCAAAGAGGGTAGGAAAGAATTTATCAATCATTACAATGGATATGGAAGAAAAATTTCCTGTGGTAGATGTAACTGGGAGTCCTGAAGAAATAGGGACACAACATGGAAAATTATTGAAAAACAGAATAAACCGAGTAATTGAATTTTATAGTGATGTAACCAAGGAATTAGATGAAGATGGTCGGGAGAGTAATAGAAAGTATATTTTAAATTCAGCTAGAAATTTTAAAAATATAATTCATGCGTATAATTCAGATTATTCAATTGAAATTGAATCAATTGCAGAAGCATCAGATGTAGATCCTCTATGGATTTATGCAATTAATTCAAGAAGTGAAATTATGTCAAATATGGAGAATGGGAGTACTGAGTGCACTGCATTATACTTCAAAAATCCACGTGTTCTAGGTCAAAACTGGGATTGGGCTGCAGATTTTGAAGAATTAGCCTTTATTATGAGATTGACCAAACCAGATGGCCACAAAATAATTCAAGTAACTGAACCAGGGATGATTGGTAAAATTGGTTTTAATAATTCAGGTTTGGGGGTTTGTTTAAATTTCATTCATGTAGACGAAGAATTAAACGGTTTACCAATTCATATTATTCTTCGTGCCATGCTAGATAGTAAATCTATTGAAGAAGCCAAAAATCTAGCTAAGAATGTGGGTAAAGGTCGATCTGGGAATATATTGATGGGTGATAAAAACGGAAAATACCAGGATATTGAATTTGGAGGTAGTGAAGTATATCTTTTAGACGTTGAAAATGATCATTTTGTTCATACTAACCATTTTTTGAAGAATGAAAAACTAAATTCAAAACCAGAATTATTACTTAGCTCATTTAATAGATACAAAATCGCAAGCAATTTGGCAAAAAGTTACCGAACCCAGTCATTAGAGTTTATGAAAAGTATATTATTGGATGATACTGATTCTGAATTACCAATATGTAGAAAATATATCCCTGGTACATTAATGGAAAAAGTTGGCACTGTTTGTACAATTTTGATGGATTTGAACCAGAAAGTGATGCATATTACTAAAGGAAGTCCTCATCATAATCCATTCACCAAAATCTCACTAAATTAAATAAATTATCATTAGCTAGAAATTTATTGCTGAATAATTTATTCAATATGAAGTGGGAGACTAATATCTGGGGTAAATTTTTTAAGGGTCCCATTTTTCAAGCAAACAGAAGGCTTCTACTGATCAGGTTTATAACTTGCCGAAATCAATAAATCATCTCTCTACCCACAGATTTATTGTATTATTTCTTGTAAAATTATATCAAAATTATTTTTAAATTGATGAAAAAGGTAGAGTTGATATCGTATAACGGTTCTAGAAATGAAAGATGATGTAACAAAATATTTATCAAGTAAGAAGCTTGAGGACCATATATCTCATATAATAGACATTATTGATAGACACAGTAATAAGAAGTCAATTCTAGTCCGTACTGGGACTAAACCGATCAAGAGGAGAGGTGCGAAAGAGACTCTATTTGAAAATCAATTTTTTGCAATAGTTAAAGATTATCATACTAAAGACAAAATTGATATTTGGGTATTAAAACTAAAGCGTAAAATCTGGTTAGAAAAAGATGAATTCTCGGAATTAAAAGAATTTATTGAATGCTACGACGGATATTATTCAGGCTTTTCAGGGGGTTTTATTTTTCCGTCCATGCCTACCACGAAAATTATAGAGGAAGTTACAGAACTTCTTGAGAGTCTTGTATAATATGTTGTAGACACATCATCAATAAAGGCTAGTTTGAAATTGTTTAAGCGTATTTCTTTTCAGGTAAAAAATAAAAAGTCAAATCTAAGCTCAAGAACATACTCCTTCCTTCTTTCATTCCTATTATTTCAATCTCAACCATTTCTGTACCAATCAAAACACGACCAAAAACCCTCAAGCTCTAAGCCTGAATCCTATGATCCCCTTTCGACTGCCACACACTCGTGCTATTGAGAGTAGCAAGCTAAATAGGTCGCCCGAAAGCTCCCTACGTACACCCCTACCTCACCAACCCCGTCTTTTACGGGTGCACTCGTCTCATCCCCATGGTTCGCGTTACCACAATAACTTATTATAGACATATTTAATTTTACAAATTTATCAATATCTGATTGTAAACATTATAAATAATACAGTATACTATATCTATCAGACAAAAATATACTGTATCAATAATGAAAAAAAACAAATTAATAGTATTGTTAAGCCTTTTTATTTTGTTATTTCTATGTGTTTTCATTTTTGAAAATAATAATTCTATTAATAATAGGCTATCAGATGGATATGAGAATTATAATAATGAGAACATCTCACCTTACATCGATCAAAGTGATCCTGCAATAGAGGAATGGGTTCAATTTTGGGGTGGTTCTCAAGGGGATTTTGGTTATTCCGTCATTGCAGATTCATCAGATTTTATATATGTAGGTGGAGAGACATATAGTTTTGGGAGTGGGAATTTAGATTTATTTTTAGTCAAATATAATAAAGACGGAGATGAGATTTGGAGTGTTGTATGGGATGGTGGTAAAGATGAAGCTTTTAGTGCGTTAAATTTAGATTCTAATGGTAATTTCTATCTATTAGGTTATAGCATTTCTGGAACGTTTCCGAATATAGATTTTGACTTTATTTTGATTAAATATAGTGATTCTGGTAATCAGTTATGGAACAAGAGGTGGGGTGGTGACAGTGCTGACGTTCCAATAAAGTCAATTCTTATTGATTCTAATAATGATGTTTATGTTGCTGGGTATACTGATAGTTATGGAACGGGGTCTTATGATGCCTTATTAATAAAATATGATGGTAATGGAAATGAATTATGGTATAAAACTTGGGGGGATACTGGTTCAGATATGGTAAAAGCAATGGCATTAGATTCACTCGGTAACGTGTATATTGCAGGTAATACCGACAGCTATGGTTCGGACTATCGTACTTTCATAGTGAAATATAGCAGTAGTGGTACCTTTTCATGGGAAACTTTTCCTTGGGGGATGACCAACCAAATTTATGATATTACAATAGACTCATCAGATAATATATATATTACAGGTTATTCGACCAATTACGGAGATTTACTTTTAATGAAATATAATAATTTAGGAGATAGACTATGGTTCACAAATTGGGTAGGCCCGAATTCATTTGAAGTGAAAGGTGATAAAATCGCACTAGATTCTTCTGAGAACGTATGTATTGGTGGAAGATATGGTGATAATATAATTTTGCTAAAATTTGATAAGAATGGTAATGAAAAATGGTACGACATCTGGGGGGGTATTGGCACGGAGTATGTGGTAGATATTATGATAGATTCAACTAATGATATTTTCATCCTTGGTACTACTGATAGTTATGGTCAAGGTTTTTCTGATGTATGCCTACTAAAGTATAATGCAGAGGGAGAATTGAAAGTAGAGCTATTTTGGGGCGGGATTAATACTGATAGTTGTTATGACATGATATTTGATTCTTCCAAAAATATCTATATCACTGGAGATACGTATAGTTTCGGTTCTGGTAATGCTGATATGTATATAGTTAAATTGGATAATGCTCCACCTCAGATCAGTATTATATCACCAATTTCTAATCAAATATTTGGAAATAATACATTTTTTTTTAATCTCTCTATATTTGAACCTAATCTAGATTCTTCTTGGTATACTTTAAATGGAAATTTGACAAAAATGTTCTTCTCTGGTACATATGGAAAGATAAATCAATTTGCCTGGGATCAATGCGGAAATGGAGCAGTCTCTATCATGTTTTATGTGAACGATACAATGGGGAATACTAATTTTTCTGAAGTGAGTGTCTTAAAGGATTCCAGTTTACCTTATATAAAGGTTTTATCACCAAAAGAATCAAGTTTTCATGGTGCCAATGCTCCTATGTTTGAGATATATTTAAGTGGAGATGATATAGATTCAACTTGGTATACAGTTAATCAGGGGGAGAATAACAACTTTTTAGGAACAAGTGGTATTGTTAATTCCATTTTATGGAGTAATTGTGAAGATGGGAATGTAAGTTTAGAGTTCTATGTATGTGATTCTACAGGTTGGAGTTCATTTGATCAGGTTACCGTTAATAAAGATTCTATACCTCCTAATATTATTATTCTAAATCCAACTCACAATCAGCTCTGTGGAATTAAAACTATTCATTTCGATTTGAATATTACAGACCCCGACTTAGATTCTCTTTGGTATTCTCTAAATGAGGGATTTAACTATACAATAATTGATTTAAATGGGAAAATTGATCAAGATGCTTGGGACCTATGCCAAAATGGTACAATAAACATAACATTCTATGCTAATGATACTTCTGGTAATATTATATGTAAAGAAGTGGTTGTCCGTAAAGATACCAGTACTCCAGAAATTACAGTTATATCACCTATTTCATATCAACTATTTGGGGAGGAAACAATAAACTTCAATCTTTCAATAATAGGCTTGAATATTGAAGAACGGTGGTACTCATTAAATGGAGGTATAAATTATTCTTTTTCTCAAGAAAGTGGAATAATTGATCAAAATGCATGGGATTCCTGCACGAATGGAACCGTATCAATTAAGTTTTATGCAAACAATTCCATCGGGAATATTGGGATTGAAGAGCTAACTATATATAAGGATATACTTAGTCCAAATATTTCTATTATATATCCAATAGAAAATCAGATGTTTGGAAATTCTACTTTTGCGTTTAATCTTGCTATTATTGAGGGGAATCTAAATACGACATGGTATACGTTAAATAATGGGTCAAAATTTTATTTTGCAGGAAATAGTGGAATAATAAATAAAACCGCTTGGGACGCATGCCCAGAAGGGATTGTAATATTGAAGTTTTATGCTAATGATTCACTCAGAAATATAGGTTTTAATGAAATTATAATCTTTAAAGGTATCTTAACTTTAAAAACGAAAAAAGCTTATGCTCTGGTCATAGGAATTGAAGATTATCAAGATCCTACTTTAAATGATCTAAGTTATTGTGAAGATGATGCAAATGAAATTTTCACATATTTAAGATCTGGATGTAATTTTCTCCCGTCAAATATATATCTTTGTTTAGGATCTCAAGCAACTAATATAGGAATTGATAATACATTTGCTTTGATTAAATCAAAGATACAGCCAGATGATATATTCTTCTTTTATTTTTCTGGTCATGGCGGTTGGGAAAGCGGAGATAATCATTTTATTTGTCCCTACAATACTCTGATCTCTGATCCTCTTACATATTATTACGATGATGATCTCAATAATCAGTTAAATCAATTAAATTGTGCTCAAAAATATGTTGTTATTGATGCCTGCAGAAGCGGTGGATTAATTCCTGAAAATCAACAATCTGGGAGATTTGTAATGACTGCATGTTCAAGTACTGAAGATAGCATTGAATCATCACAATTACATAATGGCGCTTTTACATACTTTTTTTTAAGATCACCAAATTATGCTACAGATACAAATAATGATAATGTGATTTCAATGGAAGAACAATATACCTACACGAGCACACAAACAACAATGTATTGCTCAGGAGTAGGTCATTCACAACATCCCCAAAGATATGATGGAATTCCCGGAAATAATGTTATATATCCTTCATTAGGGTCCCTTACATTAACTCCGCGAGGAAAAGAATTAGATTTTTCATTTTATGTCTATGGAAATGGATATTTAAAAACATTAAATCTAACGCTCTGTTCAATATCACCTTCAATCAGTTATACAACTATAAATCTAGCGTATTTTTCACCATCTGAAACAGGATTTGGAGGTTATTCTGGAACAATTAGTCCTTTCGATGGAAATATCACAGGATATGAATTTGTAGCTGAAATTGAAGGTTATAATTTAAGGACATTCAAATACTCATTTGGAGATTCGGATGAAGATGGCTTGGAAGATTTATTCGAAATTAATATTGGATTAGATCCAAGGTTGAATGATACTGATTTCGATGGATTAAGCGATTATGATGAATACTATGGGATAACAGACCCTATAGTTGATGACACAGATGGTGATGGGATGCTAGATGGATATGAAGTTTTTAATGGATTAAATCCTTTAATAAATGATTCTCTATCAGATTTAGATGGAGATGGCTTATCTAATTTTATTGAGCATCAACTTGGATCGCTTGCTAACAATAATGATACTGATGGAGATGAATTACCCGATGGTTGGGAATATAATAATGGTTTAAATTTATTGATTGATGATGGAATTCTTGATCACGATGGTGATGGATTAATCACGTTGTTAGAATATCAAATTGGCTCAAATTTTAATAATTCAGACACGGATGGGGATACGATGAATGATGGTTGGGAATATAATAATGGTTTAAACATATTTGCTGATGATGGAAACTTAGACTTCGATGACGATGGATTAACTAATCTAGAAGAATACAATTTAGGTTCTAGTCCTATTTTAAATGATACCGACACTGATGGAATGCCTGATGGATATGAGGTATCCTATAGTTTAGATCCATTAGTGGATGACTCATTATTAGATCCAGACGAGGATGATCTGAGTAACCTATTGGAATTCCAATCTGGTACTAACCCTCACCTAGAAGATACTGATGGTGATACTTGGAGTGATGGAGACGAGGTTCTTAAATATAAAACAGATCCTTTAGATCCCGAAGATTATCCTCACCCAGATAATGCCATTTCAGGATATAATCTCTTCCTTATACTTGGACTCTTTTCCATTATAGCATTTATTCTCAGTAGAAAAATAAGGAAAGTCTAATTTTTTAATATTTATTCTTATTTTTACCTTTTTGAAAGTAAAATCTAAGCTCAAGAACATACTCCTTCTTTCATTCCTATTACTTCAATCTCAACCATTTCTGTACCAACCAAAAGACGCCATAAACCCTCAAGCTCTAAGCCTGAATCCTATGATCCCCTTTCAACTGCCACACACTCGTGCTATTGAGAGTAGCAGGCTAAATAGATTTTCATTGAAATCAGACTCTGAATATACCTTCAAAAAAAGAGTTCACTAAACTTATTTATCAAGCTTACCTTGGTTTTCTTAACATACACCAAAGAGGTACATCGGTTTTAGGGATT
>Ga0209977_10000843_pt1 | contig 12732 bp, 11 predicted proteins | sample SumtaG_2_FD_183113 | JGI IMG/M metagenome (GOLD analysis project Ga0209977, IMG submission 183113) | Deep subsurface microbial communities from Indian Ocean to uncover new lineages of life (NeLLi) - Sumatra_00607 metaG (SPAdes) (version 2) | ecosystem: Environmental > Aquatic > Marine > Oceanic... | reverse complement strand
TTTGCCTCTAAAATCTCTAGCAGACTCTCTATATTCTCTTTCTTTTCAAATGTGCATATGAAAGTGTCCTCCCTATGCCCTATGAAGGGTACAAAGGGGCCGAGGAAGAAGCGACCGAGGGATCCTCCCAAACTCGAAAAATGTTTTACACTATCCAGTATTAGAGTCGCCGGAAGACCCATATCGTATTTGGATATCAATTCAGCAGCCTTATTGATCATCTTCTCCTCCTCTTCCTTGGTAACTTCCGGCAAGAACATATAGATCTCAAATCCACGCGCGCACAAATAAAATGGTTATTCTTCAAATATAAAGATTTTTGATACACTTAAAATAATATAATAACATATGTTATCCGTGAGATTTAGATTGCACTTCGAGGTGTTGATAGGAGGATAAACCACTATAACAGATAAAACGATGATGAGAGATTATGTCGCAGGAGCCTTAGTGGCGAACTCCCCAATGTGGGTGTTGAACATTATCCTGCAATACCTGAAAGCTGAGCTGTCATTTGTCTATCTTGGTTTGATTATATATTTCACAGCCATGGCAGGTAGTGCCGTGGCAGGATATCTGCTGGAGAGAAAGAGGGGGCTCGGATACCGGAAGACAGGTATGACCACCGGTTTCACAGCTTACGTTCTCTATTCTATATACCTGACGGTAGTAAGAGTCAGGGGTGGTGTGCTGGAAGACTTCCTACCCCTAATGGGATTCGTCATCGGTGGGGCCATCGGCGCTAGATATCGGGAGATACAAAAAGGAAGTTAAGAAATACGAAATTAGAAAAGTGGTGTCTCTCGAGGTTCTATCTGGGAAAACATTTATAGGTTTTAATTAAATGATTAAGGAGGATTTAGATTTGGTTGATTTTAGAAATCTTACGGCCCCTGAAATCGTTGTTGATCCACCTGGTCCAAAGGTCAGAGAGTTCATGAAGTTGAGCGGTCTACGACGCTTGGGATATGCTCAACCTCTCATGGATGAGGCTCAAGGCATATTCATTAGAGACCCGGATGGGAACACCTTCATAGACTTCATCTCGGGAAGGTGCGTAGCTAACATTGGATATAGCCACCCCAGGCTCGTGAAGGCCTTACAGACGCAGGCAGCGAAAGGCACTCATGGACTCACGGAGCATCGTTTGAAGCTGAACGGAAAAATATCGGAGATAACACCCGGAGACTTCAAGAAGCGTATCTTCTACGCCCAGTCGGGATCGACGACGAACGATTTTGGCATAAAGACGGCGAGGTGGTCCACCAAGAGGCCTTACATAGTCGCCTTCGCCGGGGCGTATCACGGAACAACTTATGGGGCGCTCTCGGTCTCCTCGTATAGGCCGGAAATGGTGAAGGGGTTCAATCCAAACCTACCCGGCATATACCACATGCCCTACCCCTACTGCTACAGATGCCCCTTCAAGCTGGAGCATCCGGACTGTGGTCTCGCATGCCTCTGGTATTTGGAGGACTATGCATTCACGAGTTATCTTCCTCCAGAGGAAGTTGCTGCCGTCGTCTTCGAGCCGGTGGCCGGGGATGCGGGATGGCATGTACCCCCTGACGAGTGGCTTCCGACGTTGAGGGAGATCTGCGACGAACATGGTATCCTCTTGATAGCGGAGGAGGTTCAGACGGGGTTCGGGCGAACGGGTAAATGGTTCGCTGTCGAGAACTGGGATGTCGAGCCTGACATCATTCTGTTGGGTAAGGCCATCGCCTGTGGTGTGCCCAACGCGGCTTGTGTAGTTAGGGAGGATCTGTGCGAGAGGGAGGAGACGGGAGAGTCCTTCTGGACAGGTGGAACTTTCAGCGGTAGCCCCCTCAGCAGCGTTGCGGCCCTCACGAACATCGAGGTGATCGAGGAGGAGAAGTTGGTTGACAACTCCTCGAAGATGGGAGCCTACATCAAGGGCAGGCTGACGGAGATGATGGAAGATCACAGGATAATGGGCGACGTCCGTGGTGTGGGTCTCCTGATAGGTGTAGAGATCGTCAAGGACAAGAAGACAAAGAAGCCGGGAGTAGAGGAAGCCGAGAAGATATGTGCCGAAGCCTTCCAGAAGGGACTCTACCTTGTGAACATGGGGGCCTTCGGAACACGGGCCCTCAGGGTGGCACCACCCCTGATCATAAATCGAGAGCAAGCCGATTCTTCGCTAGAGATACTGGAGAGCTCCATCTCGAAAGTGGAGAACAAAACCTAATCTCACCTTTTTTTTATTCCCGATTATACGCTATTTCCGCATTTTATCCCAGAGTTCTGCGACCGCTTGTTCATTTAACTGATTTAGGAATCTCAGGTGAGGGAAATAGAGCTTCAAAAGTTTGACCTTCTCACCGCCGTCGAAATCATAGATATCTACTTCCGGATACTCGACCTTTTTCTTGGTCGCAGTTATTCCAAACCAATCTCCTTTATGTGTTCCCGTAAAAGTCGACTCCACCACTACTGTGTAGCCTGAGGACACCATGCGGTCGACCCGGAATCTACCATCTGGAAAGCCCGAGAACTCGATAGCAACCATCCTGCGTAACCCTTCCTTATCTACCGTTTTCCCAGAAGGGGTAACGACAGTCACGTCATCGGAAAAATGATTCATAAGGGCTTCTAAGTCGTGTCGATTCCATGCCCTATAGATCTTCTCGACCGCCCTTGAACAGTATATTGACACTTCATCACGCCTCCCTGTCTTCCCCACCATTTTATGGGACGCATCACCGCTTAAAGGTTACGAGAAAAAAAGGAAGATTTTATCCCTCCCAATTATCTCATTTTTTGAGAGTACGCCCGTGCCTCTCCCAGATCTCGGCGACCTGGTCATAGGGAAGCTGGTACCTCATGTTGCCATCTCTCCCCTGTAGTGTCTCAGCCTTGAATAGGGCGTTGATTATCGCCTCCTCCGTGGCCTCGACGGTCGCCCGGTAGACGAGGCCTAGGAAGCTATCGCCGCTAAAGGACCGCATACGGGCTGGAACCATCTCCCTCAACTCGTCCAAGGTCTTCTTGCCTGTCGTGAAAGCGATCGTGAAATCGCCGCTACCGTTACCACTGGTTGATCCCGTGCGAGCCAGCCCCAAGGCCACCCTCTTGGCCACCTTCCAGAGTTGGCGGGATTCGATGTCGAGATCGGTTGCGCATATCATCATGATTGAGTTGCCCGGGCTCCTCTCGGGTGGCCTGGGGAGTTCCACTTCCCTTCCCACAGGCACGCCGTCGATCCTTAGCTCATCCTTTGCCCCGCAGTTCAGCTGGACCAGGATGCCCACGGTGAAGTTGGCATACTTCCTCGATGCCGTCCCAATCCCCCCCTTGAAGCCATAGCCAGTCATCGGGGTGCCTCCCCCAACGTTCCCCTCTGGAACCGATCCACGACCCCCCGGCCTCCTAGCCTTGTCTATTGCCTCAAACACCTGTTCTTTTCCCACATGTCTTCCGAAGTTGTCTGTGAGATAGCCGCCGTTGGTCTCCCCGACCACGACGTTGAGGGAGCGGGGGACGACGCCGTATCCCTCACTCATGTAGTCCAGTGTGGCGTCCGCCACCCTCCATGTGTTCAGGGTCTCCGTGAGCATGATGGGCACCTCCATGACCCCCTCGAACATGATCTGGGGGAGGCCCGTCGCCTTCCCATAGGCGTTGAAGAGGTCCACCGCTGCCGTGACCTTCTCCTCGTAGGGGTTGCCCTGATGGGGCACTATGGCCGTGACACCGGTCCGAACATCTTCCCCCTGGATCAGGGTCGAGTGACCCACTCCGACGCCCTCGACATCCGTGATGGCGTTAAGCCTACCGGGTTCCAGCAGCCCCATATCGATGCCGAATTCACGAGCTCTGACACGTTCAGCCATTCCGATTCACTTAAAAAAGGTAATATAATAAAATAAGGTTTGGGTCTGTAAATTGTTTTATCCGAGACGCGCGCGCTGGTTAGAGCTTTGAAAGAGCCTCCTCTATCCTGTCGAGGCCCTCTTTGAATATTGCCATGCTAGTCGGAAACAACAGTCGAAGGTATCCCTCTGCTGCAGGCCCATAGCGGGAACCATCTGATGTGGCTACTCTGCCCTTCTCGAGCAGATGCTTGTACATATCGGTGCTCGACAGGCCATAGGCGCTGAAATCAGGCCAGAGAATGTAGGTACCCTCAGGGGGCACGACTTTAATTTTGCCCATGGCGCGGAGCCTCTTGACTCCATAGTCCCTCAAATTCTGTACGTATTCCACGAGAGGCGGGATATAACCTTCGCACTTAGTGAGAACGGCGTGTGCGACAGCAAGGGAAATCGAGGTGGTGCCACGATTTATTCCTGATGCGTGTTTTCGTACGCCCCCCATAATCTCCTCGTTCGTGGCGACGACCCACCCAATGTGCAGACCAGCGAGACCGAATGTTTTTGATAGGCCGAACATGCTGATCGTTCTGTCCGCAATCTCAGGTCCCAGGGAGGCTATGCTGATATGTTTTCGTCCATCGAAGATGTAATCGCAATGAAGGTCATCTGTGGCCACGATCAGGTTGCGGTCTATGGCGACGTCTGCAATGCCCTTTAGCTCCTCTTTCGTCATTACCCTCCCAACGGGGTTGTGGGGGTTACACAGATAGATGAGCCTAGTTCTGTGTGTGACGAGCTCATTCAACTGTTCGGTGTCGAACCTCCAGTTGTCCTCCGGGTTTATTTCGAGATACACATTCTTGGCGCCAACTGAGACCCCCGCCCTTAGGAACGGAGAGTACATGTGGGACTGGAGGATTATCTCGTCGCCCGGTTTGCAGGTGTACATGGCCGCCAGTTTTATGCCTGGCGATACGCCCGGAGTTATCATGAGGTCCTTAACGGTCGCATCTATGCCGTATTTAGTTCTCGTCGTTTCGGCCATAGCCTCAATGGCTTCAGGAAACCAGGCGTAATTCCAGCAGTCATCCTTTATAGCCTGAAGGGCAGCCTCCCTGATCTCAGGCGGAACTGGGTAGTCCGGATCTGAGAGCATCAGGGGGATGACATCTGGATCATACCTGTTCCATTTTGCCCTCCCTCGCTTTCTTCTCATTTTCTCCAGCGTAATCTCGCTGTCGACGGTTTTTGCAAAATTAAGCATTTCTATTCACCAATCATAGGGGAAGTTATTTCTTATTATATAACATTTAGCGCACGCAAATCGATTGAGCGCATCACCGCTTAAAGGTTACGCGCGCGCGTGCATAAGAAGATTTGTAACACTCAGCAGTATGAGGGCCACTCCCATGAGCAGGTTTATCCATCTCCTATTCTCCAACGACCAGAGCTTCAGCTCCATCGTCGTCCTCATCAGACTGTAAATAACAACAGTGACCGCGATGAAGGGAAGGATAATGATGAGGTTGTAGAGGACTAGGAAGGCTAGACCCGCTGTCATTGAGGCTCTCTCCGATAGGAGGCTCAAGACTATGAAATAGGGCGCCGAAGAACAAGGCAGCATCAGGAATCCCGTGACGAGCCCAGCCACGAAGCCATTCCTCGGATTAGAAGCCTCCTCTATCCTCGTTGATATCCTGCCTGCAAATGAGGCTGGGATGTGCTTCACCTTCATACCGAGTGCCTCGACTATCCTGAGGCTCCCTAAGACGATGGCTACGAGTGAGACGATGTATTTTATCCCCGGGACATGCTGAAAGACCTTCATCAAGCCGAATCCAAGAATGAAGTAGGCCACGAATATGCCGACAGTGAACGCGAGGCCCACCCTTAACACAGCATTCTTCCCGACGTCGTAGAACACGAAGGTGAGTAGAATCAAAAGGACGCTTAAGCAGCACGGGTTGATCGCGTCCATGAAGGCAGCGGTGACCACCACCGCGAAGAGCCGTAGATAATCGGATTCGCCAAGCACTATTGGTAGATCGGATTCCTTGAAAAGTCTCGCGATCATCTCAAGCTTGCTTAATTCCTCCACGGGAGGTCTGATCTCCGTTCGCCCCTGTGCCTTTGCCACGTATATGGGGACACCTTCTCTCTCACCCTCGATCGCAATCCTCCAGTCCTCTGACGCTAGGCCCCCGCTTGCTATGACCGTCAGTTCCCCGTTTACGAAAACACCCACAAGCGGCATGTAGAGTGTCTCGTTGAGCAAGCCAGATATCATCTTGAAACGCTTCGCATTTTCTCCCTCTGCGATGTCGTAGAATACGACGGTTCCCTGGGGATAGGTCCCCTCAAGAATCCGGACCCTTTCCCTGGACCCCTCACATTCAGGGCAAGATATGACGTAAAACTCAAGGACTTCCGGTTCGGCTCTTACGCACACGCGCGGCAGAAACAACAGGGAAAGGAAAACGAAGAACAGGAGCCTTAACCGCGGAGACATGGCATCTTTCTCCTAATTTTGAATCATGGGCCGTAAAGAACGCGCGCCCTAGCCTCCCCCCACTTTAGAATGGGCGCATCACCGCTTAAAACTTACGAGGCCATAATTACGGATAGTGTGTCATTATATATATTGAATATTAAAGATGCTAATAGAATATACGAACGCACACTGTTATTTGAGAGAGGTATTTTTTAGTGAAGTACATTGATGACATTAAAAAATTCTGGGGCAGACAATCCAAGAATTATAAGGTTTTTCTAGTCAGGGATACTTTGCCACTGACCTGACTAACGTCGCATCCGTCGTAGGACAGTTTACAATAGTGATAGCCATTTACTCCCAGTACAGGAGAAGCCTCAAGTTCATAAGAGAGAGGAGGAAAGGCTGGGTGTACAATATCTATCTACTAGTATTGATGTCGGTGATGATCTTGATGGGCTTTACATTGGGAGAACACTCCGCATCTTACATGTGGCTGGTCAACTCAATAGTGGCACCCTGTAGCTCGGTTGTCTACGGCATATTGGCGTTCTACATGTTTTCAGCAGGCGCAAGAGCATTCAGAGCTAGAAGTCTCAAAGCCACCTTTCTTCTCGTAGCCGGCATTATAGTTCTTCTTTACCAAGCCGCGCGCAGTGGTTGATTTTTTTACACTCTTACATGGCATGCTACACGGTGGTTACTAACAACTTCAACTAGATCTGGCTCTTCTTTACTGCAGATTTCCTTCGCGTGTGGACACCTTGGTCGGAACCTACATCCGGGAGGGAGATCGATTGGGCTGGGAATCTCTCCTGAGATAGTAACCTTGCTCTTACGAGCAGTTGGATCAGGAATAGGAACCGCCGAGACCAGGGCTTGTGTATATGGATGTAAAGGATTACTCAATAATTCCTCTGTTTCCGCTTCCTCTACGAACTTTCCTAAATACATTATAGCTATTTTATCGCAGACCTGTCTAGTAGTTGCCAGGTCGTGTGTAATGTAGAGGTATGAGATGCCCATCTCATCTCTAAGCTTGAACATGAGTTTAAGTATAGACGACCTTATGGAGACATCCAACATCGATACGGGTTCATCGGCGACTATAAATTTGGGGTTAAGTATCATGGCCCTTGCTATTGCCACCCTCTGTCTCTGTCCTCCACTTAGCTCGTGTGGATAACGATAGAAAAACTCCTCCGGTGGTATGAGTTCGACTGTCTTAAGTGCGTTGGTAACTCGTTCCTCCTCGTTTCCTATATTATGTACAACCAGTGGTTCCGAGACGAAGTCGAATATGCTCATCCTAGGGTTAAGAGACTCATAGGGATCTTGGAAAATTATCTGAGCACTTTTACGAAATTCGTTCAGCTCCCCCTTGGTTAAAGAGAATACATCCTGATCCCCTAATTGTACCTCCCCTGAGGTCGGTTCAAGTAGCCTCAGTATTACCCTGCCAGTTGTTGTCTTTCCGCATCCGCTCTCCCCAGCTAAACCATAAATTTGACGTTTTTTAATATCAAAGCTTATCCCATCGACAGCCTTCACAAACTTTTTTTCGTCCCTTGAAAACAGATCTTCTAGTATGCCTGTTCTCACAGGAAACCATTTCCTCAGATTACGGACTTTGAGTATTATTTCATCAGATGACAAGATACAAAATGCCCCCTTTCTAATTCCACTGTTTCCGGTTCCTCCTTACTGCATACCCCCATGGCATATGGGCACCTCGGATGAAAGCGGCACCCATTTGGAGGCGATATAAGATTAGGAGGACTCCCCGAGATTGGTTCAAATCCCTTTAACTCTCCGCTAACACTCGGGAAATTGGCGATAAGACCTTGTGTGTAAGGATGTTTAGGCTTCTTGAAGATTGTTATACTGCTAGCGCGCTCAACTATCTTACCAGCGTACATTATTGCTGTCTTGTTACATGTATCTGCTATCACCGATAGATCATGGGTTATCATTATCATTGAAAGACCGAGCTTTTCCCTTAAGTCTCTCATAAGTTCTAGTATCTGTGCCTGAATTATTACGTCAAGAGCCGTTACAGGCTCATCCGCTATAATGAGGTCTGGGTTACAGGATAGAGCCATTGCGATTATGACTCTCTGCTTCATCCCTCCGCTGAACTCGTGCGGATATTCTCTAGCCCTATCTGGGTTGATTCCAACAAGAGAGAAAAGTTCTCGGACCCTTTCCCATGCAGCCTCTTTTGTGATATCCTCATGAGTTAAAATCCCTTGTCTTATCTGGTCTCCAACCCTGAAAACTGGGTTTAAAGCGTTCATAGCGCCCTGAAAAACCATAGACAGCTGTTTCATTCTAACTTCTTTTCTAAGCGTTTCCTCATCAATTGTAAGGAGATCGACATCATTTAGGAAAACTTTTCCAGAAAGGACTTCGGCGTTAGATGGAAGAAGGTTCATTATGGTAAGGGCGGTAGTCGTTTTTCCACAGCCGCTCTCACCAGCCAAACCAAGCGCGTCTCCTCTTTCTATCTGGAGGCTGACATCATCAACGGCTTTAACCGTTCCACCTCGAGTACTGAAGTAGGTCCTAAGATTTTGGATATCAAGTAGTGGCATTATATCACCTCTCCCTGATCCTCGGGTTTACAATCTGGTCGAGTGCGTAGCCTATGAAGGTGAAGGATAGGACTACGAGGGTTATGCACACGCCTGGTGGGATAAGGTACCAGTAGAAGTTAGAGAAGAGTGAGCCAACGCTAAATGCGTAGTGAAGGGTCATTCCCCAGCTCATGTGTGTTGGGTCTCCTAATCCAAGGAAGCTCAAGCTGGACGCTGAAAGAATGGAGCTTCCAATTCTCAAAACCATCTGAGCAACTATCAGGGGAAGGACATTTGGGATGATATGTTTAATAATTATTCTAGTGTCAGAAGCTCCTATCGATCTCGCCGACTCGATGAAGAGTTTCTCCTTTAAAGATAAGACCTGTGCTCTAAGAACACGGGCAGTTCCGGTCCAACCTTGTATACCTATAACGAGTATCATGTTCCAGAAGGTAGCACCCAAGAGTGAGGCTAAAACTATCATCAATGGTAGTCCTGGAATGACTAAAAAGACGTCTGTGAACCTCATAAGTATCTCTTCCGTCTTTCCACCGAAGTAACCTGCAGTAACCCCAACTAGTGTCCCGATTATTGCTGTAATTAACGTCGCTAAAATTCCTATTGTCAGAGATACTTTTCCACCGTAAAGTATCATTGACAGCATATCCCTTCCAAGTTCGTCCGTACCCAGCAAATATTTGGAACTGGGAGGCTTGAGAATGTAATTCCTATCACCTTGCGTTGGACCGATCGGATATGGAGCCAACACTCCTGCGAAGGCTGAAGCGAAGACAAATAACAGAAAAATAGATAGGCCAAGGAGTCCTAGCTTACTCTCTTTATACTGTTCACCGAACTTTCTGATACTTCTCATATATCCCTGTGTCTTTGATTTTTGCGTTGTATTCATCTCCCATTCTCACTCATATCTCACTCTAGGATCTAGGTATCCATAGATCACTTCTGCTAGGAAGTTAGCTAATACAGCTGATATTGTTATTATGAGGAATGCTCCCTGAAGTAGAGGGTAATCCTCTTGCATAACGGCATTGTATATCAATAGCCCGACCCCCGGCCAAGTAAATACCGTTTCGGTTGTTACCGCACCGCCGATTATGAAGCCAAGCCTCATCAGTATTATAGTACTCAAAGGGAGCATCGCGTTCCTCAATACATTATGAAACAAGATAGTACGATTCGATAAACCCAAGGCCTTAGCTGTCATAATATAGTCTTCTGAGAAGATGTCCAGTAACGAATTTCTGGTTATAAGGAACATCCCCCCGATGTTTCCAATTCCTAAAGTCATCATTGGAATGAAAAGGTGATGTGCTACATCTGCCATGTATGAGAATATATTTTCATGTTTGAGCCAAGGAGTTGATACGCCAATCACAGGGAAAAGGCCAAGCCGAACTGAGAAAAATAGTAGAAGCAGTCCGCCCAACCAGAAGATGGGCATGGAATGCATCCAAAGACCGAATATAGTGAAAGAGATATCGAGTTTGCCCCCTCGCCTCCAAGCAGCAATTAACCCTAATATGATACTTAAAATAACGGTAATAACATACGATGAAAGCAAAAGTAGAACTGTATTTGGGACCCTCTCAAGGACGAGGTTAATGACAGGCCTCTGATAGGTAAATGATAAACCAAAGTTTCCTTGGAGTAGCTGCTGGATGTATTTAATGAATTGAATGTGCATGGGCTTGTCTAAGCCAAATTTAGTTAATAATATTTGTCTTACCTCGGCAGTTATAGAAGGTGAAACCATCATCGCGACGGGATCTCCTGGCATAATTCTGAAAAGGAAAAAGTTGATTATGGTCATAATAAAGATTAGCATGATTGCGTAAACCCCTCTTTTCGCGACCACTCTTCCCATGCCCATTACAATCGTCTCAAAGTTATGATAGGGGTATATTATTTGAAGCTTTTTAACATTTTCACTTTAAAAAAAAGTGAGAGGGTTTTAAGTTTTCTTTTGGTAAAAGAAGATTGCCAAAGCTATGATGACGACAACTGCTCCTATGTAGTATATTGTGTAGTTTGGTGTAGTGGTATCATCGGGCTCCTCGATGTCAGGCTCCTCAATGTCAGGCTCTTCAGGCGTGGTAACGCTTGTGGTTTCTATGCCGCTTTCGCTAGCAGCGTGATCAGCGCCACCTAGGTACCCTGCCTTGAATTGTATAACACCAGCCATCTCTGGTAGCCAACTGGAAGTTGCTTCACCTTCCGAGTTCGTCCTACCTGAGCCAAAGACAATTCCATCTGCATAGAAGTCAACGTAAATTCCTTCTATTGGACTTCCATCTTCGGCTGTTATGACCGCTGATACAGTTACTGGCTCTTCCGTCGTTCCGGTACTTGGTGCGGTCAGGGCCAACCGAGTTATGGCGGCCGCTACGGCTCCCTTTAGATGCAGCTTCTGGAACCCTATCTGATCTAGGTAGGATAGCGGTCCAAAGGGAAGTGCGTTTTCGTATCCTTCATAGTCCTCAGAGTTAAGAGCCATTAGCCCATGGTTTCTTACTACGAGGGCGTTTGGACATTGTTCTGAGAGTATCATCTGCATTTCATATAGTATTTCTCGGAGTTTTTCTGGGTCTGACTCTGCTGCTGCTTGCATATCTAACGCGTCGTATGTGGGGTCGCTGAATCCTCTGCGGTTTAGTCCACCTGGAACGCCCATGGGGGTTGTATACCAGCTGAGCATTTCACCCGGCCATGCGGAATCAGGCGTCCAACCACCCAGATAACAGTCAAAGTCTTGTTCCAGCCTTACCTTGTTCCAGAAGGCAGGACCAGATCCTGATTCCAACTTTGCATTTAGCCCGATTTCCTTCCAGCTTTCGATTACTATTTCAGCTTGTCTTACGTAGATGTCGGTGGTACTTACATACAGTGTTATTGCTAGTTCGCTACCGTCTGGGTAATCTCTCAGGCTGTCACCATCCTGATCTACATATCCAGCCGCATCTAGTAGTTCCATAGATTTCTCAAGATCGAACGAGTAGGTAAGCACATCAGGGTTGACCCAATCACCGTATGCTGGTTGCAGATGGCGAAGGTTCGGATAGGCATAGCCAAGGTATATCATTTCTATCAGCGATTCCCTGTCTATGGTGTAACACAGAGCTTTTCTTAATTCGACGTCGCTGAACGGAGGTCTTCGGTTATTGAAGCAGACTTCTCTGAATCCCGGGGCCTCAGTTTTGAAAACCGTTACACCTTCCAGACCTAAGATCTTAGCCACATCGGCTGGTCTTAATGCGACTGCATCGAGTTCGCCATTCTGGAAAGCCATGAGCGCCATGTCTTGTTGCGGGATTACTATGGAGAAGAAACTATCAATATAGGGTCTTCCACCCCAGTAATCCTCGTTTGCCTCTAATTCCATGTATTGCCCTGCAACCTGTTGTACGAACTTGAAAGGACCTGATCCAGTAAGTCCAGTCCCCTTACCGGGATAGAAGGTAAAGGGGTCTTCTACGTTCTCCCACTCAGACTTTTTAACGATGAATACCCTTGTACAGAGTCTTTCTGGAAAGCTTGTGCCAGCCTTTCTATTAAGGTGGAATACGACAGTGTATGGATCTGGGGTTGTGATGTGATCTATTGCATCACCGTCCGGATTAACAACGTAAGGGGTCTTATGTTCCAGGGAGAAATCGTATGTGAACTTTACGTCCTCTGATGTTACTGGGTCTCCGTCGTGCCAAGTAGCGTTATCAACAAGGTGGAAAGTTATAGACATTCCGTCTTCAGCGAAGTCCCAACTCTTGGCTAGCCACGGTATTGGCTCCCAGTTCTGGTCTGTTAT
>Ga0209977_10000842_pt1 | contig 12732 bp, 18 predicted proteins | sample SumtaG_2_FD_183113 | JGI IMG/M metagenome (GOLD analysis project Ga0209977, IMG submission 183113) | Deep subsurface microbial communities from Indian Ocean to uncover new lineages of life (NeLLi) - Sumatra_00607 metaG (SPAdes) (version 2) | ecosystem: Environmental > Aquatic > Marine > Oceanic... | reverse complement strand
TTAGAGTAAAATTCTGGCTAAGAAGAGGGATGGGGCTAACCCTGATGATATCGTCCACGATCTCGTACTCATAGTCATAAGGCTCAAGGATGATCTCAAGAGCCTTTAAGACGGGGACATTTTCAAAACGAGCAATGGGAACCCTACCCTGGACTTCCGGGGTGACAATTATATTCAACCCTGTCTTAGCAGAAATAATATCCAATAAGTCATTTAAATCTATATCCTTAAAATCAATAGAAATAGAAATTGAGTCAGAAGGGATGCCTTCAGCGTGACCGAGCAAGGCTGCGTTAATCAATCCTCCAAAAAATCCCAATAACACCAAAACCAAAAGTAATTTTCTCATTCTCTCATCCTTAACTTAACTATTTTCTCTTCGCCAATCAGGGTAACCTCACCCTTTTTGGCCTCGACCTTCAACACTTGAAACTTCCCTATCTGATCACCCTTTTTCACAATCCATTTCCCATCTTTTCCCTCAATTAAAGCAAAAACCCCTTTCTTATCCCATACCAGCCCGATCAATCTATATCCTGAGTCTGTGGTTATTTTTTTCGGTTTTGGTTTCTCCACCTTTTGTTCTGTCTTTTCCGCCTTTTCTACAATCTTTTCTTTAGTCACTAAAGGAATAAAAGGATCCCGTAACCCCTCGCTGTTGTACAAAAAAATTGGCGGTAAGAAGGACTCTATTTCGATGTCCCTTTCCTCTCCTTTCAAAGCAAAGCACCCATAGAAAGAAATGCTCATTATTACCCCGGCACCTAAGACAATCAAAGAAATTATCTTTCCCCTCATTCCTCTTTTCCTCGACTCCGTCTTGGCGTCTCTTTTGCAGATTGAGAACTTGAAATTTTGGGGGTCTTTTCGGCAGTTAACTCTGCTTTAGACTGGTATAAGGATAAAAGAAGATCTACCTCCACCGTATATTTCTCTTTCTCCTCAAGACTCTGCTCCCCTTTCATTATCCCTCGCATTTTAATCTCATCAACCCATAGACCCATTATCCTACCTCTTTTATCCATGGCGGATAGAAGCATACCCAGGGCATGATAGGTAGAAAACAAATGAATTCTCACCGGAATTCGATTGTAATATTGCCCCCCTATAACCTCCTCAGGAACTATCTTCGCATAATCAATCCCATATTTCTTCGACATCCGACCCAATTCTTGAAACACAGAAAAACTTTCGTCTTCCTTTACCAGGTAGCTCTCCAGAGAAGTCAGCTTTAAGGTCATCGCCTGGTACTTCTCTTTTAACTTTTCATATTCAACCACTTTCTCCTTAACCTGTAGAACTCTTAGATTGGCCCCCTTCACCTCTCGGTTTATTTTTTCAACAAGTTTAGCTTGAGGATAGTAAAATCCCCCATAAAAAAAGCAAATGACCCCAAGAAAGATCCCCAATCCAACTACTATTCTACCCCTTAGCGTGAAAATCAAACTATAGTCCCTTCTTGAGAGGAACAGGTCCCCTCAGCTTACAACTAATGGCAAAATCCATTACTTCTCTTTTATCCATGGTTCTCTTGGTCATTCCCAAGAGAGCTACTTCTATAAAAAGAGGTGACTTGATTAAATTTTCCATAAACTTACCTATATCAATGGTTTTACTGAGGCTGCTTCCCTCAATGGCTAAAATCTGTTCTTTTCCTTGAGTCTCTTTAGTGAGTTCAGTGAGCCAGATTTTCTCGGGTAAAGCTCGGCTTATTTCGTACAACACCTGTGACCAAGGAGACCGTGAGACGATTAAATTTTCAATCGAGGTCAACCTTGCCTGAAGTTCGCTCTCTTCACGCTTTAATTTTTCCAATTCCTGCAGGATCGGTCTGTATTTTCTTAGTGTTAGTTGTTCCAACTCTAATCGCCGTTTTGCTGCTTGGAGCTCATCTCTCAGGGGGAGCAAAAGAAGAACACAGATCAGGACACTGAACAGAATAGAAATTGATACAAAAACTACAAAAGCACCAATTTTTTTCTTTTCGATTAGCTCTCTCGGTAATAGATTTATCCTGATCAAATTTGCTTCACCTCCTGAAGAGCAAAACCTAAGGCTACAGTAAACATAGGACCAACTCTAGCTAGGTAGTCTTGCTGAAACTTTTTCGACTCATAGGTAATTTTGGCGAAAGGGCTGATTATTTCGACCGGGAGTCCCAATTCTTGCGACAAAAATTTGTCTATATTGCGTAGCTGTGCAGTACCTCCACTCAAGACAACTTTTTTTACGGGTCTTCCCTCTCTCTGGGAAGCGTAATACTCAAAGGAGTGAATTATTTCCTCTACCAGATCTTCCATAGATTTCTTGATTACCTGATCTACCAGAGATTTGTCTACTTTCCCTTTTGTGCTAAGTTCTTTCAGTCCATCATTAAGGTCAACTTCTCCTTCACTTCCATTTGAGGTCACAAGTCCGTATCTCTGTTTTATCTGTTCCGCCGTCGCAAAACTAGTACCTATTTTCTCAGCTATAGTCTCAGTAATGTGAAATCCAGCCAGGTTCACGTCTCTAATCAAAGAAGGGCTGCCCTTATCCAGAAGAACAATACTAGTTGTGCTATGTCCAATCTCGAGAATTGCTATCCCATCGGTTTCGTCCAGATTAGATAACTGAAAAACATTAAATAGAGCGACAGTATTTACACCTATGGCTTTAGGAGAAACCCCTGCTTGGCGCAGAAGCCAAAGATGCTTCTCAATGGTTTCACGCTTTACTCCTACTAATATCACCGCCATTTCCTCTCTTTTTTCTTGGGAAAAACGTTGACTAAGAACATGGTATCCTAGATAAACTTGGTCCATAGAGTAGGGGATATACTCTTCTGCCTGCCATTTGACAGCCTGAGAAATTTCTTTTTCTGTTATCAGGGGCAGGGTTATCCTTCTCACAATGACCGACTCCCCTCCCACGCCTGAGACAACTCGCCTGGTATTAATCCCATACTTGTTGATGAGATCCTTAATGACTTTTACAATGATTTTTTCTCTCTTGGTATGGCCATGATCTTCAAATGGTATCTCTAATTTGGCTAATTTCCTTAGCTGGTAGCCGTTTTTTCTGTGAGTTAACTCCACCGCTTTCACTGCCCCCATACCCACCTCAAGGCCAACAATCACCTTTGCCATTTTATCTCCATGACCACTTAGTTCACAAAAGTGCTACCAGAGTTCAAAATCAAAGTCACCGGTCCGTCATTGTCAACTTTTATCCTCATCTTAGCACCGAATTTCCCTTCTTTAACCACGGTCACCTTTTCTCCCATTAATGCCAAAAATTTAAGATAAAATCTCCTGGCTAAATCTGGTGGAGCTGCCTCCATGAAATCAGGACGAAGACCTTTTCTGCAATCTCCATAAAGCGTAAATTGCGGAATAACGAGAACCTCTCCTTTCACCTGCGCAAGGGACAAATTCATTTTATCTTTTTCATCAGCGAAAATACGAAGATTAGCTATCTTCTCAGCTAAATACTGCACATCTACCAACTGATCTTTCCTTCCAACACCCAAAAAAACAACCATCCCTTTCCCAATAGATCCCACTGACTTTCCATTTACCTCGCACGAAGCTTCTCTTACTCTCTGGACTACCGCCCGCATAAACAGACCTCACTCCAGGGTCTCTTTGGTAGAAGGAACTTCTCTCCTTCTGTGCTCACGACTTGTTGCTTCATCTAAACTTAGGGCAAAAGCTTTGAAAATGGCTTCCATCAAGTGATGAACACCATTCCCATAACAGAGATTGATGTGGAGGGTAATACCAGAATGGGATGAGAAACCCTGGAAGAATTCCTTGGCCAGTTCGAGGTCGGAAGCCTCTGATTCTGCCTGTGAGGGAAAATTGAAAACCAGGAGCGGCCTACCACTAATATCCAGCGCTACCTGTACCAATACCTCGTCCATAGGAACGAAACAATTCCCGTATCTCCTTATCCCCTTTTTTTCTCCCAAGCCATTTTTAACTGCTTCTCCTAGACAAATACCGACATCCTCCACCAGATGATGATAATCAATCTGAGTATCACCCTTGGCAGATATCTCGAGATCAAAAAAACCGTGGTAACAGAAAAGAGAAAGCATATGATCCAAGAAAGGATAAGAAGTGTTAATCTTCGACTCCCCCTTTCCATCAAGGTCTAGTAAGATTCTGACCTCGGTCTCTTTGGTTTTCCTTTCTACCTTAGCTTTTCGATCAATCATGGGACTCCCGGATTCTAACTTTGAGAATGGATCTGGTATCTTCATCTACTCTGAACCTCTCGTCAATTCGATAACCGACTATCCACACTAATTTGTCCTTGCTGATCAGAAGAGGGATTCTTTTCCTCTGCTCCAAAGGAATCTTAACATCAATAAAAAAATCCTTAATCTTTTTGCTTCCCTTCATCCCCAAAGGATAAAATCGGTCACCATCTTCTCGTGTTCGCAGGTAGAGAGGTGATTCAAGTTTATCCAAATCAAACCAGGCCTCTGGTTCTGGGAAATCACTGATTTGATCTGATTTAATCTTATTCACTGAAGCTAAAGACCGGAGACTACCCCAACGTCCCGAGGAGATGAACTGCTGCCCCAGTCTCTTTTGCCGATCTTTATGGCGAGAGACCTCGGATGAGGCAGAGATTAACTCTGTATCCAACGCTAGATTTAACTCTGCAAGCTTAGTCGTTCCCGAAATAACTAGATTACGAACGAAAGTCAAACTTTTCTCTTTTCCTTTCTTAATCAACAAATTCCCGTAGCGGTGTCGAATCGTCAAGCCGTGAGGAAGATCCAATTGCCCAGGCTCCTTGGTTTCATATAACTCGACAATCGACACAATGTGATCAAAGGCAATCCCCTTCAAATCCCCCTTAATTTTTTCAATGGCTTTACGAAGAACCCTCCTTTGCAAAGCTGGGTGTAAACAAGACAATTTCTCCTCGTTCAAAACTAACCCCTCACTTCTTTTCTCCTCCAGAACTGATCTAAACACCCTCTCAGTTTCTTTTTTAAGATATTCACTATCCTGCCTGAGGAGATTGGTGGTTTGAAAGAGAATCCTTTCTATTTGATCACCATACTCTTGAGAAAGATAGGGAATCAAGTTAAGGCGGACCCGGTTGCGAAGAAAAGAAGTCTCCATATTAGAGGAATCGAAGCAAGGTTGGAGGCTATTCTCCCGACAGTAGTCTTGAATCTCTCCTCGAAAAACCTCGATTAGGGGACGGATGATCTTATCCCTGATCGGCGGTATCGCCGAAAGGCCATCCAGGCCAGAGCCTCTCATTAGCCTCATCAGCAGAGTCTCTGCCTGATCAGACGCGGTATGAGCCAAGGCGATCTTGCTCGCTCCCATCCGATTAGCAACCTCTTCGAGAAAATCGTATCTTGCTCGTCGGCCGGCCTCTTCCAGCGAAAGCCTCTTTTCTTTGGCCAGTGCTGGCACATTGAAAGTATCAGAGATCACGGGGATTCCTAGTTTGAAGGCAAATTTTTTCACCCATTCTGCTTCCAAATCTGCCTCTCTCCCTCTTAACCCATGATTGAGATGCGCCACCGATAGCCACAAATCATACTTGGGTCTCAGCCTGAAAAGAAGATCAAGCAAAGTGGCAGAATCAGGGCCACCCGATACGGCCACCACCAACCTGGTATTTGAAGTAAGCATTTGGTATTTTCTGATAGTGCCTTGGACCTTTTTTAGTAAAATTTCAGTGATTGACATTTTTTCAAAGTCCCCGGTAACTATCCAGCCTTATCATCTTTCACCGCAGAGTACGCCGAGAACGCTAAGAGTAAGAGAGCTTTGGTCAAGTTTGCGGCAAAATATAGCTCGAAATAGTTTTATTTTTCTAATTTTTCCTGTTGTGTCATTAAGTTTTTCTTTTTGATTCCTCTCTGCGCACTTTGCGATCTTTGCGGTGAACACTTACGATCCTATTACTTTAACTCACCCAGACGTTGTCTGATGATCTTTGCCCTTAATTCGTCGCGGTCTAAGGGAGCCATCTCCTTTCCTTCTTTAACCTGAAGCTGAGCCGGGGTAATCATGAAAAACAGCTCATTTAGAACCTGAACATTAAGTTGCGGGAATAAATTTAAACTGACTCCGAGTCTTAGCTTTGAGAGCAAGCTTATCGCCTCTTCTGAGCGCAAAAGGTAAGCGCTAACTAAAGTTCCGTAGGCCCTTCCCATCTGATCTCTAAGCTGAATTCCGTCTCGTCTAAGTAAAATATCCCGGGCCTTTTTTTCCTGTCCTACCACTTGTCGGGTCACGCTTTCCACATGGTCCACAACTTCCTCCTCCCTTGAACCCAGAGTGACCTGATTCGATATTTGGAAAAAATCACCTTGAGATTTGGTCCCTTCCCCATACAGTCCTCTTGCTATCAAACCCAATTTGGAGATGTTCTTCATTAATTCATCGATCTTATGAGTAACTGCCAAAGCAGGTAAATGTAACATGCACGAAGCTCTCATTCCGGTACCCGTATTGGTGGGGCAGGAGGTCAGGTAACCCCATTGAGGCAGAAAGGCATAATCTAAATTCTGTTCTAACTCATCGTCTATTTTATCAGTCAACCGCCAGGCATCCATTAACTGAAGCCCGGAAAGAATGCTCTGGAGACGCAGATGATCCTCCTCATTCACCATCAAAGAGATCATCTCCCTTTTTTCAGTGATCAAAAACCTATGAGGCCTTCCAGAACTAAATTCGGGGCTGATGAGGTGCCTTTCTAAGAGAAATCTTCTCTCGGTGGAAGAAAGTTCGCTCATCTTGATCAGGCGACTATTCTTTAGATAATGAGACCTCTTTACAGCATTGAGAACTTTATCGGAAACGTCCTTCAATGCAGAATCGTGAGCCCAAGGAGGAAAGGTAAAACCTTCCAGGTTGCGTGCCAGTCTAACCCGACAACTAAAAACAATTTCTGCCTCCGGTCCATCTGCTCTTGACCATTGACTGGCTGAATTGGCCATTTCTTGAAGAATCATTTCTCTCTTTCTAACCTACGAATTTCATCTCTCAGTTTAGCTGCCCTTTCATACTCTTCTTTTCTCACCAAGATTTCTAGCTCCTTGCGCAACTCATAAATCCGTCTTTCCTTTTGGTCCTCCACTTTTCCTTTTTTAGGACCCTTGCCGGAATGGCGAACTTTGCCCTGAATTCTCTCGAGAAGTGGAGTCAGATATTCCTCAAGTTCCTGATAACACAATCCACAGCCTATTTTCCCCTTCCTCTTTATATCCCCATAGCTTAATCCACAATGCGAACAGGTGACAGAAGCCTCTTCAGAAAGTGGAACTTCAAGCTCGGTTAATCCTGCCATAAGATCAGACAGAGAAAAACTGGGCATAAAAAATGTCTGACCTAATCCTTTCTTTTGGGCGCAGATCTCACACAAGTGAAGTTCTTTCACCTGTCCATTTGTCATTTCCTGGAAATGAAATGTAGCTTCTCTCTCTCCGCAAACCTGACAGATCATTTTCTTCTTAGGTACGATTATTGTCTTTTTTTTGCCGATCAATCCCCATCATCTCTCCTATTCTACTAGAAATTGAGGCTATGTCAACTTTTCTACCACACTCGATGCTTGCCGTATTCTACCCTCATCAGACACAGACCCTGTGGCGGAGCTGTGGGGCCAGCCATCCTTCTATCCCTTGCCTCCAAAATTTCTTTCATCTCCAGAGGTACCATCTTCTTCCTACCTATCTCAACTAGGGTGCCTACCATGTTTCGAGCCATTTTATAGAGAAAACTATTAGCCTCAATATAAATGACAATAAACTTTTTCCTCTTAAAAACTGAGAGCTTTTTTATTTCTCGGAGGGTTGAAGAGGTTGAACTTCCCTGTGATTGAAATGATAAAAAATCGTGTTCGCCTATCAGAAACTTACCTGCCTCTCTCATTAGGTCTGGGTCCAAATTAAAGGGAACCCACCACACGAAATTACGGTAGAAGGGAGAAAGAAAGCTGCTGTTATAGATTAAGTACCTATAAACTCTTCTTAGAGCAGATTTTCGGGCGTGAAAGTCCATATCTACCCGATGCACCTTCTTGATTCTTATATCTTTAGGTAAATAACTATTTAAAGCGGGTTGGATGGAAGTGGAAGAAATCGAGGCCTGAGTGAGAAAATTTACTACCTGACCTTTGGCATGAACCCCGGCATCCGTCCTTCCAGCAGCCACTGTTTCTATTCTTTCTCGAAAAAGGGGAAATAAACTGTCTTCCAGTCTAGTCTGGATAGTAGGAAGTCCGGGTTGTTTTTGCCATCCATGATAAGAACTGCCGTCGTACTCTAAAATGAGCTTTATGTTATGCACTCTTTGCTCAGCTTCAGCAAACGTGACTATTCAGTCCTATCATAATTTCACCACAGAGCACGCCGAGAACACTAAGAATCGGCAAAATTATTATAGCTACACCACTAGTTTTTTCTGTTATTTCACCAAGTTTTTCTTTTTGATTCATTTCTGCGTACTCTGCGATCTCGGCGGTGAATAGTCACCATCAAACTAGCTTCACTTTACACATCAGAGCGTCGTCTCCCTGACGATATCTAAGTTTGATTACTCGTATGCAACCTCCTTTACGATCCCTGTATCTGGGACCAATGATATCAAAGAGTTTCTTTATCACTTTCTTGTCTCGGATAAACTTTAATACACTGCGTCGATGATGAACAGAATCTTCCTTAGCTAAAGTGATTACTCTCTCACAAAATCTAGCGGCTTCCTTGGCTTTAGCCTCGGTAGTAATAATTTCTTCATGGAAAAGTAAAGATCTGACCAAATTGGCTAGCAGCGCCTTTCGATGAGCCTTATCTCGTCCCAGCTTTTTCTGCTTTCTCTTGTGCCTCACTTATTTCCCCTTCACTTAAACTTAAACCACATTCTGCCAATTTCTTCTCTAACTTTTGTAGCGACTTCTCCCCAAAGTTTTGAATCTTCAAAAGCTCCTTGGAGCTCTTTTCCACCAAATCACCTATTTTTTTTATCCCTGAACTTCTCAAAGCTTTAACGGGTACAGCAGAAAGTCCTAATTCTTCAACTGACTGCTCCAGCAGCTTCTTTTCGCTCTTTGCTTTCTTTCCTTTCGGGGGTTCGGCCATGAAAAAGGCCAAATATTCAGTCAAAATTCTTGCCGCCTCCCCGACTGCATCATCAGGTTTAACCGTGCCATCAGTAAAAATTTCTACAATGAGTGAATCGAAACTCGTCTTTCGTCCAATTCTAGCTGGTTTTACTTCGCACTTCACTCTCTTAACAGGGCTAAAAATGGAGTCCATGGGTATAGTTCCTAATGGCTGATCGGAATCTCTGCTCTCGTCCATAGTTGCATAACCTCGACCCTCAGCCAAGGTAATCTCCATTGTCAGATGGGTTTTTTTGTTATCGAGAGTAGCAAGGTATAGGTCTGGATTAACAATTTCTACCTCGCTATCCGCCTTTATATGGGAGGCCTTCATTTCAAGGGGACCTCTCACATCCAAAAAGACCTTTTTCTCTCCATCAACAAATAACTTTACCCTAATTCGTTTTAAATTTTGGATGATCTGCAGTACGTCTTCTTTCACTCCAGAAATTGTGGAAAACTCATGAGAAACACCTTCAATTTTAACCGCCCTGACCGCGGCTCCCGAGATAGAAGAAAGTAGTATCCGTCGAAGGGAGTTACCTAAAGTGATACCATACCCTCTCTCCAAGGGCTCAATAATGAATTTACCGTAGGTGTCAGAGAAGGTCTCCCTTTCAATCACGACCTCTTTTGGCTTTATTAATTGCCTCACTCTGGCCTCCTTGCATCAGACATCAATAACTAAAGATTTATAAATTTCTTCCTTTTTTCCTAATTCCTGACAACTGGTTCTTAGTTACTCACTGATAACAATTATCTTGAATAATACCCTACTACTAAAGGTAAATCAACTTCCTGATCTAATTCTTCAGAGAGGGGGAACCGTTTTACCATTCCTTTGAGGGATTTCTTATCTATTTCCAGCCATCCTGGAAAGGCTTTCTTTTGAGAAACCTTCAGAATCTCTTTCATCAAGGGAAGCTTTTTACTCTTTTTTTTAATCTCAACCACGTCCCCTTCCTTTATGAGATAGGAAGGAATATCCACTGCCCGGCCATTCACTAAAAAATGACCATGATTGACCAACTGTCGGGCTTGTGACCGGGAAAAACTGAATCCCAATCGGTATACCACATTATCTAACCTCCGCTCCAAAAGTCGCAGAAGTTCTTCCCCAGTAATATTCGAAGATCTTTCTGCCATTCGGTACCATCTCTCAAACTGACCCTCCAACATCCCATATTTCCACTTCACTTTTTGCTTTTCTTTGAGTTGCTGGCCGTATTGAGACAATCTCCTTCTCCTTAAGAAACGTTGAGGTTTTCTCTTTTCTAAACTACAGTTATCCGCGTAGCATTTTTCTCCTTTAAGGAAAAGCTTAAGATTTAACGCCCGACATCTCTTGCATTTACTCTCTTTGTGCAATGGCAAACGACTCCTCCTTTGACTTATACCTTCCTTTTCTTGGGAGGACGGCATCCATTATGGGGAATAGGAGTTGCTTCTTTGATCGAAATAACTCTTAATCCTGCGGCTTGTAGAGTTCTGATGGCAGTCTCCCTGCCGGATCCTGGACCTTTTACCACCACTCTCACTCGCCCCAATTGAAACCCTTCCTTAGCTTTTCTTGCTACTTGTTCTGCCGTCTTCTGAGCAGCGAATGGAGTACCCTTCTTTGTGCCCTTAAAACCCGCCTCTCCTGCCGAGGACCAGCAAAGAACATCCCCGTTAAGATTGGTCATAGTAATAATGGTATTGTTGAAGGTGGAATGAATGTAAGCCATCCCTTCTTCAACTTTGATTCTCTTCTTTTTTTTGGTAATCTTTTTTCTTTTTTTTGGCATTTCTTACCCCTATTTCGTTACCTTCTTTTTGGACCCCACTGTCCTTCGCCGTCCCTTACGGGTTCTGGCATTACACCTCGTTCTCTGCCCCCTTACTGGAAGTCCTTTCTTATGGCGAATTCCTCGATAGCAGCCAATATTTATTAATCTATTTATGCTAGAGCTAATCTCTCTTTTCAGATCTCCTTCTATTTTGTAACCACTTTCTATAATCTTGCGAAGTTCATTTACCTGAGATTCAGTTAAATCTCTCACTCTTAGGCCGGAGTCAATTTTAGCCTTTGAAAGAATTTCTTCCGCCAATGACGGCCCAATTCCAAAAATAGCGGCCAGACCAATGTTTACCTTTTTATTAGACGGAAGTTCTACCCCGGTAATTCGAGCCATTTTGACCTCCCTTCATCCCTGACGCTGTTTGTGTTTGGGATTTTCACAGATAACCCGCAGAACTCCCTTTCTTTTCACTATTTTACATTTTTTACATAATTTTCTTACCGAAGATCTAACCTTCACTTACCTTTTCCCTCTCTATAGACAATCCTACCCCGGGAAAGATCATAGGGAGAGATCTCCAAGCTAACTCTGTCGCCCGGAAGTATTCTAATAAATCTCATTCTCATCTTCCCGCAAACGTGGGCTAAAACCTTACGACCATTAGGTAGCTCTATCCTAAATGTAGCATTGGGTAAGGTTTTAACCACAATCCCCGAAGTCTTTATCAGTTCCTCCTTAGCCATCCGGTCCCTCCCCATTAGTGAACATCTTCAACCCTCTGTAAAAGGTCTACTATACGGTGAAAAACTTCCTGCGGGTTCTTTTCTCCCGAAACACTAACTAGAATCCCTTTTTCCTTGTAATAATCAATTAAAGGAAGAGTATGCCTTAAATAAACCTTTAGCCTTTCCTCGATTACATCGGGATTATCATCACTCCTCTGAGAAAGGCGGCTTCCACAATCCTTACAGACCAGTGGTTCATCTACAAAGTGATCTACATTATAGGTCTTGCCACACTCCGGACAAATCACTCGCCCATTTAAGCGGTCAATCGCTTCATTATGATTGACCTCTAAGTTAATTACCAAATCGAGCTTTTTATTCTCGGCCTCCAGAAGCTCATCCAGCTCCTCTGCCTGCATTATGTTACGAGGAAATCCATCCAGAAGGAATCCAGAGGCTCCCCCCCTAATTTTATTTCTTATGAGGTCTAGAATAATGCGCTCAGGGACAAGCCTGCCTCGTAACATAAAGTCCTGGGCCTGTTTGCCCAAAGAGGTCTCTCTCCTGACTGCTTCCCTCAATAAATCTCCCGTAGCTACATGAGTCAACCCAAATTCACCTTCTATTTTTTTAGCTTGCGTTCCTTTTCCTGCTCCGGGTGGACCCAATAAAACTATGATCAAGGCTAGCCCCCTCCCTTCATAAATCCCTTATAGTGCCGCATTAATAGATGAGATTCCAATTGCTGTACGGTATCCAGAGCCACTCCCACGGCGATGAGAATAGAAGTTCCTCCAAAGGGGAAACTATTAAACAAGAGCTTTTGATTGATTATGAGAGGTGTTATAGCAATAAAGGCGAAAAAAAGAGCACCCACAAAGGTGATTCGAGTAAGTACACCCGTGATATAATTAGCTGTGGGTTTCCCCGGGCGAAGACCGGGAATAAATCCTCCGTATTTGCGCATATTATCTGCTACCTCAACCGGATTGAAAACCACCGCCGTGTAGAAGAAAGTAAAGAAAATAACCGCCAGGGCATATAAAACATAGTACAAAAAAGCACCAGGATTTAGCCAGCCGGCAATGGTCTGAAACACGGGG
>Ga0209977_10000841_pt1 | contig 12744 bp, 5 predicted proteins | sample SumtaG_2_FD_183113 | JGI IMG/M metagenome (GOLD analysis project Ga0209977, IMG submission 183113) | Deep subsurface microbial communities from Indian Ocean to uncover new lineages of life (NeLLi) - Sumatra_00607 metaG (SPAdes) (version 2) | ecosystem: Environmental > Aquatic > Marine > Oceanic... | reverse complement strand
TCTTGATAATGTCATTTCTCTGCATAATACCCTCCTGTTTATGAGGGAATTATACAATATCCAATAGGACATTTCTACTTTGCTAAAAGGGGACATTATCACATTGCTGTTACATAAAATTCTTTAGGACTTCTAAAAGTCAGAAATCTCTAATTACCCAGATAAAAGAAAGATTACAAAGATTTATTTTTTGGTGCGTTCGAGCATTTGTCTTGTTTGTTGTGAATTCTGTTTTGTAGCCGCAGGCTTTAGCCTGCGTTCGGTGGTTACCTATTCCATTAGTCCTAACAACATATAACTATGAATTACAATTATTTTTTCCCATATTCGAATGTTAAATGTTGAGACCTGACCCCATAAAATTCACTTAATTGCTATCATTTTCTTCAGTGCTCTTTTTGCTTTCTTTATGATTGTTTTATCAATCTCGATTTTGAATTTCAAATCCCTGAGGCTGTAGTATAGATCCTCAAGATGAGTTTTTTTCATATTGGAGCATATCGGTTTTCTTGATGGTAAGTAAAACTTCTTTCCTGGGTTTTCCTTTCTCAGTCTGTGGACAAGACCTTCTTCTGTCCCAACTATGAATTCCTTTATTATGCTCTTTTTTGCAAGATTCACCATTCCCATTGTTCCAAGGACATAATCAGCAACTTTGACAACTTCTGGTCTTGTTTCAGGATGCACCATAACACGGGCGTGTGGATGCAACCTTTTCTGTTCCTTGATGTCACTAAGCGTTATGAATTCATGAACATAACAGTATCCATGCCATGGAATTATCTCCTTTTTTGTCTGTTCTGCGACATAATTGGCAAGGTTTTTATCTGGTACAAAAATTATTCTTTTTGATTTAAGACTTTTCACAGCTTTGACTGCATTTGCAGACGTGCAGCAGATATCAGACTCCGCCTTCACATCAGCGGATGTATTAACATAGCATACAACCTTTGCCTTTGGGTATTCCTTCTTCATCTCCTTCAACTCTTCTGCTGTAATCATATCAGCCATAGGACATCCAGCGTCCAGTCGGGGAAGTAACACTGTTTTTTCTGGTGAAAGGACCTTCGCACTCTCTGCCATAAACTTAACACCGCAGAAAACAATGATGCTCTGTGGTAGTTTCGAAGCGAGTCTGCTCAGGTCAAGTGAATCACCAAGATAATCTGCTATCTCTTGAATTTCTGGTCTCTGATAGTTATGAACGAGTATAACTGCATCCCTCTCCCTTTTCAATCGCTTGATTTCTTCCTTAAGTTCAATAGTCGTCAAATCCTCAATTGGTCCTTTTCTCTCATCCATAGTAATTGACATTTGATTTATGTCCGAAAGGGTAATAGAATCAATAAAGTTCGTTATTATTTTTCCAAGGTTATCCCAGCAAACCTTACAAATACATCTATCCATCCTGTCACATTCAGTGCATTTAACTGGAGTTACATCTAATTCAGTTAACCGTAAAATATCACCAAGGTATATCTCTTCTGGTCGTTTTGCAAGTATATATCCACCCTTTACTCCCCTCGCTGCCTTCACAATATCTGCCTTTTTTAATATAATAAAAAGCTGCTCAAGATATTTCTCGCTGACTTCCTGTCTTTCTGCAACCTTGCTTAAAGGAACAGGTTTCACTCCACCACCATTCATTAGAATATCCAAAAGTGCCCTTATACTATAACGGCTTCTTGTTGATAATCTCATTTCTTCTCCTTCTTCTTATTAATGCACAATAGCACATCTTCAATAAATTTGCAAGTTTTTTATTTTGTTGTGCAGGAAACCTACATCCCCATTTATGAATTTTTTTTCCTTGATTTTGGGAGTGAAAATATATATAATGAATTATATGAATCAAACAATAGACAACAGACGGAAAGGCGGAAATTAGAAAAAGGTAAAGAAAGATAAATTTATGAAATGTCAGAAATGTGGTTTTGATAATCCGAAAGGTTCAAAATTTTGTAATCAATGTGGCACCCCACTTATCATTTCTTCTATTGAAGGAGACCATCTCCACCTAGCACAGAGTCATATACCGAGAGAACTAAGAAAGAAGATTTCATCTCTAAGGATTGAGGGTGAGAGAAAGAATGTCACTGTTCTCTTTGCAGATATTTCTGGGTTTACTGCACTTTCAGAGAAACTGGATCCTGAAGAGGTGACAGAACTCATAAATAGGTGCTTTAAGGTTTTGATAGATGTCATTTATAAATACGAAGGAACCATTGATAAATTTATAGGCGATTGCATAATGGCACTCTTTGGTGCACCAATAACGCACGAGGATGACCCTGAGCGAGCAGTTCGTACTTCTTTAGAAATAATGGGTGCATTGGATCGTTTCAACGAAGAACATGGAACAAAACTTTCCATTCATATAGGTATCAACTCTGGAACTGTAATTGCCGGTGGAGTTGGTTCTGATTTGAGGATGGACTATACAGTTATGGGAGATACCGTTAACCTCGCAGACAGATTAATGGAGGAGGCAAAGGATGAAATCCTTGTGAGCGAATCTGTCTATAAGAAAACAAATTATCTATTTGAGATGCGTGGACTTGAATCAGTAAAAGTAAAGGGCAAGACTAAGAGGATTAAACCATACAGGGTAATAGGAATTAAAGAGATACCAAAGCATAAACGAGGTATTTCTGAGCTTTATTCTCCTCTTGTAGGTAGGGAAAAGGAATTTGAAAAAATCAAATCTGCTCTGAATAAGGTTTTACAAGGAAATGGTGTTGTTTTAACCCTTATAGGAGAGGCAGGATTGGGCAAATCCCGAACCATAGAAGAGATGAGAAAAGAGTGTGGTGAAAAAACAGTATGGTTAAGCGGAAGGTCTTTTTCCTATGGCAGGACAATTCCTTTCTGGGTAATTTTAGAGCAGATTCGCATCTATCTTGGGGTTGGCGAATTTACCCCTGAATTTGAAGCAATTAAGAGACTCAAAAGAGAAACAAAAAGACTATTCGGGGATAGAACAGATGAATATCTTCCCTATCTCTCTCTATTTCTATCTATCAAGGTACCCAAGAATCTTGAGAAAAAGGTAAAATACCTCGATTATGAATCTTTGCGGTTACAGGAGTTTGTATCTGTAAAAGCATTCTTCAAGGAGATAGCGCAAAATAGACCTTTGATTCTCTATTTTGAGGATGTACACTGGATTGACGCTGAATCGATTGAACTCCTAAAGTTTCTTCTTGGTGGATTAAGTGATTCAGCAGTTCTATTCCTGTTCGAGACGAGACCTGAAAAAGAATCAGGTCTATATAACATCAAACCATATATCCAAAAAATATTCAAGAAGAGATATATAGAAATAATGCTAAAACCGCTTAAAACCGTTGATGCCAACAAACTTATTCACAATCTTTTGAGGTTACCCAGCTTCCCACGCATTTTATTATCCCTTATACTTGAAAAATCAGAAGGTAATCCATTTTACATAGAGGAAATCATGCACTCGTTCATTGATGCTGGTATTCTTAAAAGGAAAAAAGGTTTATGGTTTGTTGAAGAAGATATATCATCTTTTGAAGTTCCTGATACTGTGGAGGCAGTGATAAGGTCAAGGCTCGACAGGCTACCACTTGAGGCAAAAGAGACCATGGGTAATGCATCAGTGATTGGAAGAATTTTCCATTATTGTATTCTCTCGTATATTACAAATCTTGACAGTATTGACAATGCAATTACAATTCTTGAAAGAGGTGATTTCATCCTGAAAAAAAATTCTTCACCACCTACTTACCTGATTTCTATCAGCGGAGATGACGAGGAACAATTCACAATTCACAACTCACAACTCTCATCTGATATGGAGTATATGTTTAAGCATGCTCTAATAAGGGATGTAGCATACAAAGGTTTACTGAAAAAGAAAAGAAGGGAAATCCACAGAAAGACAGCAGAGTACATGGAGGGTATATTCAGAGAAAAAATAGAAAATTACTATGAGGTGTTAGGAAACCACTACTATCATGCAGAGACCTTTGAAAAATCATATGACTATTATAAAAAGGCGGGGGACGATGCAAAAAAACTCTACCTTAATAATGTTGCATTGGGGTGCTACACAAAAGCAATAGAAATTCATAAAAGAATACTTCCTTATGAAAAGGAAAAGCTAGCAGAACTCTATGAAAAAATTGGTGATGTAAAAGTAGTTAAGGCAGAATATGATAAAGCATGCAAAGACTATAAAAATGCTTTTCATTATTACAAAGCTATAGAGAAAAAGGCAGGAATAAGAAGAAAAATAGGAAATATATTTTTTTATAAGGGTGAATACGACACAGCCATTTCTTTTTATGAAGAAATAACAGAGATACTCAAAAAAATATCTAAATCATCCATTTTATCAGAAACCCTTATAGATTATGCACATCTTCTTTCCATAGGAAAAAGTGATTACGAAAGAGCAGAAAAAATGATAGAAGAAGCACTAAGAAAAATAGATGAGAAAAACGAGCCGAGAATTTACGCCCGGGGCTTAAATAACCTTGGCAGTATCTCATTAAGGCGTTGTGATTATGACAAAGCAATGAAATATTATCAAAAATCACTTGCTATCAATGAGGGACTAAATTATAAAAAGGGTATTGGAACGGTTGCTAACAACATCGGGGTTGTCTATAAAAATAAAGGAGAACTTGATACTGCGTTGAAGTATTATAAAATACATCTAACAATATCAGAGGAGATAAGCGATAAAAGGGGAATTGGTATGGCTTCATGTAACATCGGGAATATCTATAAAGATATAGGAGAACTTGATACTGCGTTGAAGTATTATAAAATACATCTAACAATATCAGAGGAGATAGGTGATAAAATGGGAATTGGCCTGGCTTCATGTAACAGCGGGAATGTCTATTTCAATAAAGGAGAAATTGATACCGCGTTGAAATACTACGAAAGATACCTTGCAATAACAGAGGAGATAGGCGATAAAACGGGAATTGGCCTGGGTTTCTGTAACATCGGGAATATCTATTTCAATAAAGGAGAAACTGATACCGCGTTGAAATACTACGAAGGATACCTTACAATATCAGAGGAGATAGGCGATAAAAGGGGAATTGGTATGGCTTCATGTAACATCGGGAATATCTATTTCAATAAAGGTAAACTTGATACCGCAATGAAATACTACAAAAGATACCTTGCATTAACAGAGGAGACAGGTGATAAAAATGGAATTGGAGTTGCATGTCTTAACATAGGTGGAGTTTATACAGAGATAGAAAAATTTGATGATGCGGAAGAATATCTTGAAAGGTCACTCAAAATATTAACAGAATTAGGAAATAAAAGAAATCTACCCGAGGTTTATGCAAATCTCTCTGAGTTGTATACTTCAGAGGGAAACTATAGATCTGCATTAAAATTTGCAGAAAAGACAATTTCTCTTGCAGAAGAGACTGGCGTAAAAGAACAGGAGCTCTTTGCTTTAAGAGTGATGGGAAAAGCATTATCATTTAAAAATCCAGAGAAAGCTGTCTCCTATCTTAAAAAGTCAATTTCCCTTTCAAAAAAACAAAAAATGAAGATTGAAATGGCAAAATCTTCTTATGAACTGGCAAAAATTCTAAAAAGCTCAGGGAAGAAAAGAGAGGCAAAAAGGTATCTTTCTAAAAGCAAAAAAATCTTCCAAAAGGCTGGTGCAAAGTACTGGCTTAACAAGTGCATAATAATACCAGTACAAAAAATTACAGATGTGCAAGATAAAAAAGGAAAAAGAGGATAGGAAAAGCCCCTCAGAAAAATGGGTAACTTTAAGGTTAATCAAAATAGGATAGTCTCTGAGATCTATTCAAAATTGGACAAATCTACCTTTTTTAAAATAATTCTTGATAAATTAAAAAAGGAAAAGATAGTTTCTATCAAACCTGCTGGAAGGCTGTTTATTGAAATACTCTCTGCAGCAATTCAAAAAATAGGTTACTCCCCTGTCATTCTTCTTTTCCAGGATGAGGATGAAATCTTTTTTGCCCGAGAAGAGTTAAGAACTATTTCAGGAAAGGAAACCGCACTCTTCTATTCTTTCGATGATGAAACATCCCTCAATATGGATGAAATAGAAGAAAGGCTTTTAACACTTGATGGTATCCTGACCGGAACTGTTTCATTCATTGTTACAAATCTTCAAGGATTATCACTCAGCATACCATCAGAAGAAATCCTGAAAAAAAATAGGATGCAATTCTTCCTTAATCAAAATCTCGATTTTTCTTATCTTATTGAAAGACTGAATACAATGGGTTTCAATAGAGTAAATACCGTTGGCGAAGTTGGGGAATTCAGTGTGAGGGGAAACATTATAGATATATATGGATACGGTATGGATTTTCCTAAGAGGATTGAATTTCTTGGTGATGAAATTGTTTCATTACGGTCTTTTAACCCTTTTACCCAGAGAACTGTGAGAAAAGAAGAGACGTTTGTTATACTTCCTATTATAGAAAAATTTGATGAAGAAAAGAAAGTTTCCATTCTTGATTACATTCCAGATAGTTCTATCTTCATCTATTCTGAGTTCCTTTTTCTTGAGGAGGTTTACCAGAGCTTACCTGAATTAAAAGACAAAAACCAGATCATTCTTTCAAATGATGGTTTGGATGCAGGTGTTAGTAAACCACCAGAGTTCCATGGCAATCTTTCGCTTTTCAAAGAATATCTCAGGAAAATAAAGGACAGCAAAGTCTTTATTAGTTGCGAATCCGAGGAAGAGAGGAAAAGATGTGAGTATCTCTTCGAAGAAGAATTCCCTGCTATTATTTTTGATACCCTGAATGTTGGTGAAGGTCTTGAATCCAAGGACTGGTCCATCTACATTATTACAGACAAGGAGATATTTGGGAAAGGTTTCCATCCGAGGAGGTTAGAAAGATCAGAGTTGTTCTTCAAACCTGAAAACTTATCAGAATTAAAACCGTGTGATTATGTGGTTCATGAAGACTATGGTATTGGAATCTTTGAAAGGATGGGAAAGATAGAACATAAGGGGCAACTAACAGAGTGCTTGCTCCTTCGATACGAAGAAGGAGACATTCTTTATGTTCCAATTAATGCTATGTCCAGAGTAAGTAAGTATATAGGACTTGACAAAGGGATTCCAAAACTCTCCAATCTTTCAAGTATGAAATGGGAAAGGAAGAAAAAAAGTGCTAGAAAAGCAATAGAGGATATGACCAGGGATCTCCTCAGACTCTACGCTGAGAGAGAACTTGCTCAGGGTTTTAGTTTTTCCCGGGATACGGTATGGCAGAAAGAACTTGAGGCAGGTTTTCTTTATGAAGAGACAGAAGACCAGTTGAAAGCAATAAAAGATATCAAGGATGATATGGAATCAACCAAACCGATGGATAGACTTGTTTGTGGTGAAGTAGGATATGGGAAAACAGAGGTAGCTATAAGGGCTGCATTTAAAGCTGTTTTAGATTCTAAACAGGTTTTTCTCCTTGCTCCAACAACTGTTCTTTGTGAACAGCATTTTAATACATTTAAGGAAAGATTGGCAAACTTTCCGACGAGAGTCGAGATGCTTTCAAGGTTTGTAAAAAAGAGTAAACAGAACAAAATAATTGAAGATATAAAAACTGGTAAAGTCGATATTATCATAGGAACCCATAGACTTCTCAGTAATGACATTGAATTTTATGACCCAGGACTCCTTATTATTGACGAGGAACATCGCTTTGGTGTAACTCAGAAGGAAAAATTGAAAAAGAAAAGGAAAAATATGGATGCCCTCAGTATGAGTGCTACACCTATACCACGGACACTTCAATTTTCGCTGTTAAGCATCAGGGATTTTTCAACAATTAAAACACCTCCGAAAGGGAGGCTTTCAGTAATTACAAGGATTATTCACTGGAACAGCGGACTCATCAGAGAAATAATTCTTAGTGAAATCCGAAGAGGAGGACAGGTCTTTTTCGTCTATAACCGAATTCAGGGGCTTCGCTCCATTGCAACTAAAATCAGAACCATTGTTCCAGAAGCAAAGATAACTGTTACACATGGAAGGATGAAATCATCTGTCATCGAAGAAAGAATGCTCGATTTCCTTTCTGGTAGGTGCAATCTTCTTGTTACAACAAGCATAATAGAGTCCGGACTAGATATTCCGAACGCAAACACAATAATTATTGACAGGGCAGATGCCTATGGACTGGCACAATTACATCAGTTAAGAGGAAGGGTTGGTAGGTCAAACAGGAGGGCATACTGTTATCTAATCGTTCCACGAAGGATAACTCAGGAAGCCAGAAAAAGGCTCTCTACAATTTACACCCACAGCCATCTTGGGAGTGGTTTTGCACTTGCTATGAAGGATCTTGAAATCAGAGGTGCAGGAAACCTTCTTGGTAGCAAACAGCATGGACACATAACGAAGATAGGTTATGACCTTTATATGAAATTACTCCAGGAGACAATCCATGGATTAAAGGGTGAGAAAACTTCAGAAAAAGTAATCCCAGAGGTTTATTCAAATTTAGATGCCTATATCCCAGCCACATATGTAGAGGACGAAACGTCAAGAATAGACATCTATAAGAGACTTTCCTCTGCAAATATGTTTATTAATGTAAATGAAATAGCAGAGGAATTAAAGGATAGATTTGGCAAACCTCCAAAAGAGGTAGAAAACCTCTTGCTGCTTACGAGGCTAAAAATTATCTGTTTAGAGAAATACATAAAAAAGGTTTCACTAAAAGAGAATTATCTGGAACTTTCTTTTGTAGAAGACCGTTTTCCATCTAAAAAGAATATTGAAAAACTTTTTAAGGAGGTGAATAAAAAATTCTATATTGATTATTCTGAAGGATACTTTAAGATACGATTCAAAACAGAATATAAAAAAATTCTCTCTGAATTAAAAAAAATGTTGAATTTTTTTAATTTATATGTTATGATAAGTATTTAAAGAGTTGTGAGTCTGGTTTTAATCTTAGAAGAAGGAGGTCGTATGCGTAAGTATTTCACTATTTTCTCTCTGATAACGCTCATTCTTATATCCTCGATAATCGGATGCAGGGTTAAGAAGGCAGATAAGGTACTTGCAAAGGTTGGGGATAGAATAATTACAGTAGGTGATTTTGAACGAAGATTCAGACCGAAGCCATTTCCATCAACAGAGGAAGAGAGAGCAGAGAAAATGAAAATTCTTAATACTATGATCGAAGAAAAACTCTTTGCTGTAGCTGGTGAAAAAGAGGGAATGGCAGAAGAGATAGAGAAGGATCTTGATGATTATCCTGACAGGCTCGCTGTAAATCAATTATATGAAGAGGTGATTGTCAAAAAAGCAAAGGTCTCGCTCGCTGAGATGAAAAGAACATACAGAAATATGGAAAGAGAACTTCACGGTAGACACATCCTTTGTAAAACCAAAGAGGATGCTGAGAAGGTGTACAGGGAATTAATAAAGAATGATGCTAAAAACTTTGCTGAGCTTGCAAAAAATTCGCTTGATTTAAAGACCAGAGATAAAGCAGGTGATCTGGGCTGGTTCTCCTGGGGAAAAATGGATCCGGAACATCAAGAAGTTGCATATAAATTAAAAAAAAGAAAGATAAGTAAACCGTTTCAGACACGTTTTGGTTGGGATATACTTCAAATAGTTGATGAAAGAGGCAAGAAGTTGAGACCGTTTGAGGAGGAAAAAGAGACCATTTCAAAAACCATAAAAATGCAAAAAATAGCCAAACTTGCCAATGATTACCTAGAAAAGTTAAAGAAAAGAGCGAAGATAAATTATGATACAACCGTCATAAATCTCCTCGTCGAAAAAACTCCGACTGTGAAACCAAAAAGTCCCTTTGAACCACCTCCCTCGCCTGTTTTAACAGAGGAAGAGGGGAAAATGGTTGTTGCTACATCTGTACTTAGTACAGTAACAGCTGCTGAATTACTTGAGATGGCAGAGAAGGCACCAAGAAGACCACCTCTTAACACACAGGATGCAATAATAAGATATATCGAAGGTGACATTATAAATCAATTACTTATAAACCAGGCAAGAAGGATGCATCTTCATAAATCTCCTGAAGTTATCAAAAATTACACTAATGTAAAAGATAACCGTATAGCAGGTGAGTATCGCAAAAAATATGTTGTTCCGCCAGAGGAAATCCCTGAGGAAGAACTGAAGAATTACTATGAAAAACACAAAGAGGATTTTAAGGTCGAGGAGAAAAGAGAAACAAGGATAGTGGTTGTGAACTCAAAGGAAGAAGCAGATGGGATATATAGAACCTTGAAAAGGGGAGGTGATATTCGGAAAATAGCAAAGGGGAAGTCGACCCATTACACTAAGGGTCGTGAAGGAAAACTTGGTCCTTTAACTAAAGCGAGATTTCCTGCAGAATTCAAAGGTAAAGCATTCAGTCTAAAAAAAGGACAAATATCAAAGCCATTTGAGATAAAAGACGGCTTTGTTGTTATGAAACTGACAAACATTGAACCCGCAATTTATCTTGAATTAGAAAAGGTTAAAACCCGGATAAAAAACAACATAAAAAATGAAGAAAGAGAAAATACCAAGAATGAACTTATTGATAGGTTGATGAAAGAGATATCTGTTGTTATCAATGAAGATGTTCTTCTAATGACAGGTAAGATGGAAAAAGAAGAGGAGAAAAAATGAAGAAACTTTTCATACTAATTTTTACTATAGCCACATTATTATCATTTCTTGGATGTAAAAAGAAGGCAGTTAAGGGAACAGTTATTGCAAGGGTTAACAAAGTTGTCTTCACCCTTGAGGAACTGCAAGAACAGATCCCCCCCTTTGTATCTGTTCCTGTTGATAATAAAAAGGGTTTTGTTGATGAATGGATAAATACAGAACTTGTCTATGAAGAGGCTATCAAGAAGGGAATAAATAAGGAAGAGACGGTGAAAAAGAAACTGGAACTTTTAATGAAACAGTATCTTGCAAATGAATTGTTATCGAGGCGTCTTGAAGGAGAAGGGGACGTCAGTGATTTTGATGTGAAGGAATATTTTCAGGAACACGAAAGGGATTTTAACTCTCAGATAAAAATTGCACATATACTTCTCTCAACGGAAGAAGAGGCAAAGAAAATTCATAACAAATTAAAAGCAGGGGAAGATTTTATTTCCCTTGCACAGACATTTTCTCAGGATACCATAACAGCAACAAATGGTGGTTTGCTACGCCGCTATTTCAGATTTGGTGAGATGCTTGATACACCGGAATTTGAAGCAACAGCATTTGGAATTAAGAATATTGGCGGAATAAGTGATATTACAAAAACGGATTTTGGTTATCACATTATCAAGTTAATCGACAGGAAACCTACAAAAGAGAAAGTAACGCTTAATGATGTTGGGATTCAGATCAGGCAGTATCTTGTAGCAAATAATCAGAGAAAGGTGATGGATGCTTGGATAGACAGTCTGAAAGCAAATGCTAATATAGAAACCCACTACGAACTCATAAAATAATAAGTAATGAAGGAATGCTGTAGAATATAGTCGCCTTTACCTCCACACCAATGCAAACATATAGGTGTGGAGGTTTATCCTGAGTAAACTTCTTCGCGTCTTAGAAAGTCACATCTATAATTAAAATATCAATAAAAATGAGAACTACAAAACGTAAAATTATCTTTTTAGTTTTTTCTTTTTACCTCTTACTTCTTTCTTTCGCTCTCCCTCTTTCCAGCACTGAAGAAATTGCTGGGATTGCAGCTGTCGTTGGCAACGAATTGATAACACACGGGGAGTTGAATGAACAATTCCAATTCCTTTTGCTGAGTGGTCTTATAAGACCAGAGGACTCACTAAGAATGGACAGTTTGAGATTTGATTTACTAACACAACTAATTAATAGAAGAGTCCTCATTGAATATGCCCAAGAGGAATCAATAGAGGTTATGGAAGATGAGATTGAAGAGATGCTCGAAGGTGCTCTTGAAGAAATGAAATCACGGTTCCCGGATGAGGAGACATTCAAACAGAGATTAGAGGAAGAGGGCCTATCCTTAGAAACATTCAAGGAGAATTACAGAAAACAAATCAAAGAAAATCTCTTGCTTCAGAAACTTATGCAGCAGGAGTTTGGTACTGAAATGTTTACTACAGAGAAGGAGATAAAGGATTTTTACAATACGAACCGAGATTCATTCGCGGAACCTGCCAAGATAGAAATTGCTCATATTCTGATAATACCAAAACCATCAAAAAATGAAGAGAAGAGAATAGAGGAGAAAATTAGTGAAGTCTTACTTAGATTGGAATTTAATGAGGATTTTGGGGAACTTGCAAAAAAATATTCTGAAGGCAAATTCCGAAACAGAGGCGGAGACCTTGGATTTGTTAAAAAGGACGAACTTTCACCTGAAATCGCAGAGGTTGCGTTTTCACTAGGTGTAGATGAGGTAACACTTACAAGGGGAATAGATGGTTTTTATCTATTTAAATGTGTTGGAAAAAGGAAAGATACTCACCACCTTAAGCAAATATTCTTTAAGTTAAAAGTAGCAAGCATTGATACATTAAGGACCCATAAACTCGCTTTGAAATTAAAAGAATGGGCTGAAAGCGGAGAGGATTTCGCTAATCTTTCAAAGAAGTACTCTGATGATATTGAAACCAAGGATAATGCTGGGTATCTTGGAGAAGTATATCTTGAGCAGCTTCACCCACTTTTCAGAGATGCTGTGAAGGATCTTGATGACGGGGAAGTGAGTGACCCTGTAAAAACTG
>Ga0209977_10000840_pt1 | contig 12745 bp, 17 predicted proteins | sample SumtaG_2_FD_183113 | JGI IMG/M metagenome (GOLD analysis project Ga0209977, IMG submission 183113) | Deep subsurface microbial communities from Indian Ocean to uncover new lineages of life (NeLLi) - Sumatra_00607 metaG (SPAdes) (version 2) | ecosystem: Environmental > Aquatic > Marine > Oceanic... | reverse complement strand
CTCTGTGGACTCCAAAAGCTCACAGACTGGCACTATGCGGATGATATCATAATCATCTGTGACTGCTTGACCTGCGGAACGCCAATGCTGGTCTTTCGCAGACACGGAGATATATCGCTTGCCGAGGAGCATCATGCGCGACAGAAGGTCATTGAGCTTTACGGCAAACGGCTTGTAAAGATACGCACGCAGACTCGCAAGATCAAGGACCATTGGCATTGGCATCTTCTGCTGGAGGATGAATGAAGATAGATGACAGCGGAGTGAAAGGTAAGGCACAACATCCCTTTGGCTCAGAGCAACTTTCGAACCGTTTCCTGTATGAGGTGCTACCTGATAGAAGCTGGAAGGGAAAACCCTGTGTTATCGTGGGCGGGGGCCCGAGCCTCAAGGATTTCGACTGGTCGCTCTTGCGTGGATGGAGGGTCATAGGCGTGAACCGCGTCTACGAGCGATTCGATCCAACGATAATTTTCTCTATGGATACGCGGTACCTGCGCTGGATAATCAACAGAAATTACGGGCAGGAAGTTGCCGAGAAGTTTGCCGCTTCCAAAGCATATAAGGTCTGGCTCTGCACATACAACTGCAAGTTGCCTGAGAATATTTTCATACTCCGCGTATGGAGGACCTACTCGCAGGGATTCCATGCCTTTCCCACCACGATGCGCGAAGGTATCGGACATGGCAACAACTCAGGTTACGGTGCGCTCAATCTGGCAGCCTGTCTGGGAGCAAGTCCGATATATCTGCTGGGCTTCGATATGAAGTACGAAGACGGGAAAACCCATTGGCATGAAGGGCATCCCATTCCGCATCGGCCTGATACGGTGAATCAGTTTGTAAAATATTTTCCGCTCGCAGCAATAAACCTGAAGAAGATGGGATTCGAAGTAATCAACCTTAATCCAAACAGTGTACTGCGCTGCTTCCCGAAAAAGCCTTACTCGGAGGTTTTGCATTGAACGCACAGGGCAAGGTCTGGGGAGTAACAACAGAGATATACCGCGCTGCGACTTTCTCGGCCTATCATCTGTCAGTAAACAAATTCGGCTACTGCTCGAAACACCGCCATAAACGGAAGTACAATCTCTTCTATGTTTTGTCGGGCAGACTGAAGATTACCATTTGGAGAAACGGACTTCCCGATATAACCATACTTGGCCCTGGACAAATCTCAGGAGTTCCTCCCGATTTCTTCCATCAATTCGAAGGCCTGGAGAACACCGAGTGCATCGAGCTCTACTATGTCTTCCTTGAGGAGCCCGATATCGAGAGGAAGGGTCAGGGAGGCCTACGGAAATGAAGCTGACGATTTACAGTCGCACACCTCTGGCAGCGGCACCCTGGGAGCTTTATAAGGCACTGAAGAGGTACACATCCATCGATGTGAGTCTCGTAAATAATACCGACCGCTATAATGACGGCCGCATATTCCCCCATCATCTGCTTCTGGCGTCTTCCAACGGCAACGCCATGAGAGCCCTGCAGGAAAGCGAGGTATGGCATGTGCATAACTATCTCACCCCGCAGTTAATCGTGCTGAGGAAAAATCATAAGGTCATCGCCCAGTTCCATTCGCTTCCACGGCTTGGCAATTGGCAGCAGCTCATGAATTTCGCCGATGTGAGTTATACAATACGGCAACCCAATCAGGAGAAGGAATACAAACTGAAGGGTTTGCCGAATGTAATCGACCCCGATGAATACAGGCCTGTGCGACGTAAGCTGCCCATAAAGATAGCATTCGCTCCTTCGACTCGGCTAGCAGTAGGGCATCCCGGAAGCAAAGGATACAATGAGGTCAGAGTGGCATTGAATAACGTGGCAAGAAAACGGGATGTACAAATTGTATGGATAGAACGAAGGTTTTATGTTGAGAATCTGGAAATGAAACAACAGTCCCATATTTTAATCGATGACGTCGTGACTGGCAACTGGCACCGGACATCACTTGAAGGCATGTGTTTCGGCTGTGCTGTGTTGAACAAAGTGGCGAAAAGCCCTTTCGTCTATGCGACACTCGATACGTTGGAGGAACGGCTTCTCTGGCTTGTGGATAATCCTGAGATACTGAATGACTTCCAAGAACGCTCCCGGTTCTGGGTGCTCCAACACTGGCATGCGATTGATCAGGTCAAAGAGTATGTCCATGCGTATCGGGAGGCATTGCGGTGAAGCATATAGATATAATTATCCCGACCCGAAACCGATGGGAAAAGCTACAGCGGTGCCTCAAGACGATTCCTCAGCGGATTCCCAGCGTTACTTTGAATATAATAGTGATTTGCGACGGCGATTGCGAGACGGCTCGGAGATTAACAGTCTCTTGCGACGGCGTAGTAAACCAAATTATATTCGTTCAGAAGCACAGTGGCTCTGTTTTCTGCCGAAATTTGGCGACACAGTGTGCCGAAGACGCCGTACTCTACGCTACCGACGATATTGAATTCAAACCCCACGCAATAGAGGCGGCGGTCAAATCGATGGCAGACCACTTTCCCGATGAGGACGGCATCATAGGATTTAACCAGATAGGAAAACAAGGCTTCTCGAAATCCGGCGTTGCGCTAGTGGGACAGAAATTCCTGCGTCGATATCCGAACCGCAAACTCTTCTGTCCTGAGTACTTCCATTTCTCTTGCCAAGAGATAGAATGCTTAGGGGATAGATTAAATAGAATCGTGCTTGAAAGAGACGCCTCGCTAATCCACTACCATCCTGGCTGGAATCGTGCGGAAATGGACAACACCCATAATGAAGCCAGAATATACAGGGATAAAGACTTGAAGCTTTCATCGAAACGCAGAGCAAGAGGATTGATTTGGGGCGATAATGAATAGATGCAATTATTACATACTGGTGCTGTTCAACATAAAGCAACCCCAACTCGGCAACAATACTAACCCCGAATGGCTCGATTACAGGCTGGAATTCTTCCGGCGCTATACGCTCCGTTCTCTGCTCAACCAGACTGATAGCCGTTTTCGCTTCTGGATGACCTGCCTGGAGGAGTCGGAGAATGTGCTTGCTCCGAAGGTCGAGGCCATGAAAAAGAAAGACCCGGCGATGGATGTGGTCGACTTCGTATTCGACGAGGCTGAAGCATGCTCCTATCTGGAAGGCAACGACGAGCCCGTGTATTTCCTGAAGACCGACTCGGACGACCTCTATCACAGAGATACCATAGCGAAGACGAGAGAAGTCCTTGATCCGCTGGACGGCATACCAATGCTTATGTTCTGCGATGGGTATATCTATGATATTCGGACGGGGAAGATGAGTATTTTCATCCAATGGTCGCCTCCGAATATCGCTGTGAAATACAGCCCTGGAACGTTCAACCGCGAGAGCTTCCTTGAACGCTGCATATGCAATATAACAAAAGTGAGAGAGCGTTTCCGTCCGATAATACTCATGGACAGGATGGTCTGCGGTTTAGACCATGATATGAATCTGCATGATGACCCAAGAAGAGCCGGTATGGAACGAGGGAAGAGAACAGGCCAACAGGACTATCCCTTCCAAACCAGAGCGCCTGCCATACTCAAAGAGTTCGGAGTGGAGATATAAGAACAGCATTTGTCGACATAGGCGAGCTGGGCTGGAGCCTTCATTTGAGTGCCCATGCACGTTGGCTCAAACGACAGGGACGACCGATGCCGCTGGTTGTCACTCTGCCCGATAGGATGTGCCTATACGAGGGGCTGGCGGATAGGGTGCGGGCTGTTCCGCCAGATTTCAACCGTGAATTCGGGCAGACCATAGCGTCCTGTTTCGGCCTGGAAAGCGTGCCGGCCGACAGGTTGAGGAGCTATTTCAATAGAATGCTTGCACCGGATTACTTTGTGACCGCCGAGATGACCTTCCGCTGCAAGCCGTTCTGGCCGCATACTCATAGGGACAAATTTCTATTCGCGCCATATACTTATAAAGCAAAGCTCTCAGGCCCCAAAGAGATTCTAGTCTTTCCCCGCTGGAGAAACGCTGTGGCCAGGAATATACCGAAGGTTTTTTATATCACACTGATAGATACGCTCTGCGACAGATTTCAGGACTGCACAATAAGAACAATCGGCGTATCCAACGGCGCATACGATATAGATGAGCTAAAGAAGGGAAACTATGCGAATCAAGTGGGAGAAAATTCCGGCCTCCAGGATTTTATAGACAGATGCCAAGCGGCTATAGCTGCGGTGGGTAGCCAGTCGGCACCGCCAAAGATCAGCCTGCTCCAGGGCGTTCCGACATTCATGATAGGCCACGAGAAAGATAGGCATGTCAATCGGGATAATTGGATGGATACAAAAGTGGGGTTCTACGAAATCCCCCATGCTTCTTATGAAAATTTCAACTTCGTGGACTGCACGGCCAAGATAATGGAATTCGTGGAGGGATGCAGATGAATGTTTTACTTTTATTCCCAATGGCTGACGGCCAGACAGGCCCTGCCATTAAATATGCTTTTGAGCAATTGGGGCATAAAGTCGAGGCTGTAGATGCGAAACTCCGTCCGGCACATTCTTATGAAATGGCCTGCGGTTTTTCACCCGACCTTGTCTTCTGCTCGAGAACCCCGGCGCTGACAGACGAGGTTGTAAAGATAAAACGAAGATTCAAAGATGCCGTTGCCTGCATGATGAATACCGATACTCGGAATGCTATGAATGATTGGACGCATCTGTTCCCGCTTATCAAGGCAGTCGATTATCACTTTGTCGTTGAATATAATCTGCTAGACGAATGGCGGAAGCTGAACGCGAAGACATACTGGTTGCCACAAGGCCTTCAGAATGAGGTCTATGATAGACCGCGAGAGATAACCGAAGAAGACAAAAGGAAATATGCCTGTGATGTGTGCTTCTGTGGCCAGGTGGGTGGATGGTGCCATAGCGACCGGACACCATTCATAAAAGCCATTGTGCAAGCAGGTTTCAAATTGAATCTTTGGGGAAGTGGAGGAAGACCGAGTATTTACAATGAGGAGCATAACAAGCAGGCCGAGCTGGCGAAAGTAAACCTCTGTTGTTCGGCCTTCCCTGGGAACGAAAGATACACATCTGTCAGAAACTACAAAATACTGGGTGCTACAGGATTCGCTTTGGAACTTTGCAGAAAAGAAATGTATTGGATTTTTCCACCCGACATACTTGGTTGCTTCGCAACTCCAGGAGAACTTGTGGGGAAAATAAAATATTGGTTGGGTCATGAAAAAGAAAGAAAAGAGATTGCCGAAAAGGGATATAGATGGGTACACGGCAATGCCACTTACACGCATAGAATGAGGATGGCGCTAGATTACATGAAATGAGTGACAATAATAAAATAATAGGACTCGTGAAAGCTTGGGGAGCCGAGGACTGGATCAGACCCGCTATCAACCAGGCGCTAGAGTACTGCGATGAAGTTGCAGTTGTAGTTGCTCCCTTCCATCATACGCTCGAGAAGTTCGCTGATTCCACATATGATATTTGCAAAGAGTATCGGGATATAAGATTGATAGATTTTAAGACATCAAAACAATATATAGGTCCTGCGACGGCTGAGACGCTCAATCATATGTTGCAAACCAGTCCTTTGCATGCTGTCGGAAATTGGATTTGGATTCTGGATTCCGATGAATTCTACACAGAGTCTGCTTATAGGGAAATCAAGTCGGCCATAGCTAGCGATCAATATAATTGGATAGGAGCAAGAACGAAGAATTTCCTGATCAACATGAAGCACTATCTAAAGACCGTCGGTTGGTGCCATTATTGGAGATTGATTAAAATAGAGGATATGGGATACAGATTCAAGCCAGCTCAGAATTGGTCTCAGAAGCTTGAACGCCCGCATCTTCTGTCCAAAGGGAATGAAATGTTTCACTATAGCATGTTGACGAATACGGATGTACGGCTGGCTTGGTGGAAAATAGAGTCGGATCCTCTGCCCACCCATCCAAGAAAAAGGAGATGGCTAGAGGAGATTTATCTCAAGTACGATCTTGAAAATGAAGATTGCTGGGTGATTAAAAACCTGAAATTAAATGGCATCAAGTCTCCTTGGGTCACTGTCGGATGGACACCTGACGAAAACGGCAAGCTTTTTAAATACGAAGGTAGGCATCCGAAATTCATAGAGGAGACGGATCTGCCGAAGGTCAGGGATTTCAGGGAGCATTACAAAAGCAAAGGAGGCAATTCATGAAACTACTAATGGCGGTCTGTGCGGATGAGAATGTGATGGAATACGCACGCCATACACTTCCAATTTTTAAGATGTTTGCCAAAAAATGGGATGCTGATTTTAAAGTTCTCGATGACCACTCGTATGATAAATTGGGTTACAACATGTTTAATTACAGAATAATGGAATTCTACGATTTGTTTGAAATATACGACAGGATATTCTATTTGGATTCTGACATTATAATAAACAAAAGCTGTCCGAACATATTCAACACCGTGCCATACGATACCGTAGGCCTTGTTTTCGAAGATAAAGGTTCGAGGCTCGTGGACAGACGGGCAAGAATTGTCCACATCAAAAATGTTTACGGAGGCAATGAGAGTTGGGTTTTTGGTTACTTCAATGGTGGGATGCTCATGGCTTCCCGTCCGCACAAGGAGATTTTCACCAAGATAAACGGGAAATTCTGGGGTGAGGATTTCAAGGTCATGGGTGCAATCCAGGCTCATATCGGCTACCAATTTATGAAGCAGGGTCATAAATATATCGACCTCGGATATAAATGGAATCACATGTCTATGTTTTCCGAAACCTGGAACGGAAGCCCGTCGAGGTTTGACTCACACATCATACACTATGCGGGAGGCGGGTGCTTTCCTGATAAAGGAGGTAGGAGCAGAGTGCAATTGATAAAGGACGACATAATTAAGATATACGGACGTCTGGAGACTGAAGAATGAAAGCCTATTATACCAGCGGCACGGTTGGGGATGCCTATATAATATTGTGCAAGGTTTATTCCGTCGCCAAAAAAGAGAAGATACTGTGCAGGCATTACACCAAATACGAAAGCTTGAGACCGATTATAAAAGATATTTATTCGCTGATTCCGAGCATCGGCGTCGAATTCATAAACGAGCGGAGTTCAGATGTCGAACTGATAGGTGCTTTTCATTATCAGGGCAAAGAGCGAGAAAAGAACAGATATAATCTTGAACCAGAATATTACCCCGAGTTTGAATTGGGGAATATCAATCACTTCAATCTTCCAAAATCTTATGTAACCCTGCAGATTAAATCTGGCACTCACGGGGAAAATAGTCAGAGTCTTTCTATGGATATTATTAAAAAGATTTTAGATGATTCGAAATTACCTGTAGTTATTATTGGAGAAAAAACCATAGATTTGCCACCGGGAAATTTTAGTATGCTGGACTTGCGAGGCAATACTACCATAAAGGAAGTAATTAATATCATTAAAAATAGCAAACATTATTATGGTCTTCCGGGATTCCTCAGCTTTGTTGCTGTAAGCCATAAAATTATGTCTGATGTGCATATAACATTCCCGAAGCATATCAATGCGATGAAAGCAAGAACTGAAGCAGTTAAGGAATGGAGGGAATTTTTAATAAAAAGGTAAAGGCAAGCAAGCGATGAGAAAGGATATTGACAGAAGGGTATATTATTACAAAGGAATTTTATATCCCGAGTATCTCAAGCATGGCAATGCGAATGCTTTTATCAAACCGTATGCCGAACATTTCTGTAAGGGCGAAGGCTTGGATATCGGGGGATTCTTCAAATGCACTTTCCCCGGCGCAAAATCAATTAACATCCTGAACAGTGATGGATTCGACGCCTACCATCTCCCGGATGAGAAATACGACTATATATTCAGTTCCCACACCCTAGAGCACCTTCATGATTATGTGGGAGCCCTTAAATTGTGGAGAGAACATTTGAAAGAGAGCGGGGTGCTATTTTTATATCTTCCTCATCCAGACATGGAGTACTGGCTGCCGCAAAACAACAGGAAACACCTGCATCTGTTTTATCCAAAAGACATCCATAAGCTGTTGGAGGGCTTGGGATTCAGGCATGTCCTGCACAGTGAACGGGATTTTTTCTGGTCATTTATAGTGATGGGCATGCTCCAGGAGTGAAAAACGAGAATACAATGAAATATGACAAGGCTTATTATTATTATCTCCTGAGAAAGCAATCAGAACATGCTAAAAAAATATCTGAAGTTAGGTGGGAATTTGTGAAAAATTGCAATGCTTCTTATATTTTGGATTACGGAAGCGGGGTGGGTTTCTTCAAAGCTTTTGCTCCGCCTCAAGTTCATGTTGACACTTACGATATAGGGCCGTATGTGATGACGGGCATAAATCGCTACGTTTACGATTTGATCTGCTTATGGGATGTGCTTGAACATATTTCGCATATAAAAGGTCGGCTAAATAGCCTCTTTGGCAAGGCAAAATATGTGGCGTTGGCCGTTCCAATGTTGCCAGAAGGAAAAGATTTGAAAACGTGGAAGCATTTTTGGCCAGGATATCATCTTCACCATTTTGATGATGAAGCCCTTGACAATCTATTTCACAAGTACGGTTTTGAACGTGAAAAGAGCGGATATCCCGAGTGTCCCCCCAGAGAAGATGTGGAGAGTATTTTGTATAAGAGAGCATGATGAATAAGATAATAGGGCTTATAACAGCATGGGGCGTGGAGGACTGGATCAGGCCTGCCATTAAGCAGGCGCTGGAGTACTGCGATGAGGTCTTGGCGGTTGTGTCCGCTTTCGCACCGCAACTCAAGCGGTTCGAAGACAGAACTTATGACATCTGCAAGGAATACGGCGGGGTGAAACTGCTGGATTACGAGTCGAAGGAAACGTTCATACGCTCGGCGATTGCCGATGTGCTGAACCACATGTTAAAAAACAGCGATTTGCACGAGGTTGGAAACTGGGTCTGGATACTGGATTCCGATGAGTTCTATGCGGAATCATCGGCCAACGAAATAATAGCGGCCACCAGAAACAATGTGGAATACGACAAGATAATTATGGAGTCGAGATTTTTCATGATAAACATGCAGCACTACTTGAACGAGGCGGGCGATAGGATGTTCAAGATAATGGATCTGGACGATAAGTTTGTGCCAACCTGCAGGTGGTCGCGGAGGCCCAGAAAACCGTACATTGTCCGCAGGGCCAACGGGTTATTCCACTACAGTATGCTGACGAATACGGAGCGCCATCGCGAAAGATGGCTATTGCGATACAGAGACACTCCCGCTGTTGGAATTAAAATGGCAGAATGGCTTAATAAAATCTACCTCAAGTACGATCTTAAAAACGAGGATTATTGGATAGAAGAAAATTTGAAACTATCAGGCATTAAATCTTCTTGGGTCAATACAGGATTTACACCGGATGAGAACGGTAAGCTGTTCAAGTACAACGATAGGCACCCGAGATTCATAGAGGAAGCCGGTCTTCCGGAGATTAAAGATTTTAGAAAGAGGTATGCAAAATGAATATACTGCTACTTGCTCCCCATGCGGACGATGTCGAATTGGGCTGTGGGGCGACTGTAGCGAGGTTCGTCGAGGAAGGACACAATCTCTTATGGGTTGTCTTTACCGATGAACAGGAGCTGAATCACGAGCATATGGAGGCAATAAAAGTGATAGGAATGAAGAAGGATTCACACCTGGCATTCGATTTCACATTACGGCAACTTCCCGAACAGCGACAGGAGGTACTTGACCGTCTTGTTGTGCTTAACTCTGAGTTCAAGCCCGATTTGGTCATCGGGCCGTCGCTCAACGACTTTCACCAAGACCATCAAGTGGTGGCGAATGAGATGGTGAGGGCATTTAAAACAAACGCTTCTATAATTTGTTATGAACTGCCTTGGAATCATATTTCATTCGATGTCCAGTTTCTCACGAAACTGACTGCCAAATACATGCAGGCGAAACTAAGGATGCTAGGAAAATATAAATCCGAGGTTTCCGTGCGCGGAAAATATTTCTCCAAAGAGCTTATATACGGCATGGCGTCGCTCCGCGGCTCCCAAGCAGGCACGGAATACGCCGAGGCTTTCGAAGTGCTGAGGTGGATACTGTGAAAGTGGCCATCCATCAGCCGCAATACATGCCATGGCTCGGCTATCTGCGCAAGATTAAGGAGGCAGACATATTCGTATATCTTGATAAGGTCATGTACGTCAGGCACGGCTATCAGAACAGAAACAGAATCATCGTCAATGGCGAAGAGCATTGGCTAACCATACCCGTCCTCACCAAAGGCAGGTATGCGAGTCAGCCAATAATGGATGTCAGGGTAAACAAGAGTCTTTATTGGGCAGCGAAACAGCATCGGATGCTTCTCTACAATTATAAGAAAATCGATGAAAACAAGAGGGAGATGCTGGATAATTTCTTCCGTTTCAACAGCGATAGGCTTGTCGATTGGAGCGTGAGGTCGATTGATTTGCTGTGTGACATATTCGGCATAAAGACGGAGAGAATACTCGAATCCGCACTCGGCATAGAAGTACCTTATCCCCCAGCGGCAAAAACAAAGAGCGAAATTTGTACCGGCCGGGTAATCAGAATTTGCAAAGAACTCGGGGCAGACACATATCTTTCTGGAGCATCCCGAAAGGAGTATATAGATGAGAATCTTTTCGGCAATATCGAGTTCGAATACATGAACTGGATTCCAAAGTCTTGTCTTTCAGCCCTTCACTTTTATCTGAGAGACGAGGTTGAATTATTGGGAGATGAAAACCATGCAACCGCTTGACATGAAAGACATTGCCATAATAGACGCATTCCCAGTCTATGATTGCGAAAGGATTATTCTAAATGCGGGTTGCGGAGCGGGAAGGATAGACTTTCATCTTTCTGAGATGGACTATCGTGTCCACGCATTTGATTGCAAACATTACGACACATGGGTGGACGGCAGGAATCTGAAGTTCCAGAAGGCGAATATATTTGAAGCAGAGGACATGCCTTCGGCACCCATAGTAATATGTAGCCAAGTGCTGGAACACATAAAGGAATATAAACAGGCATTGGCAAATCTGATTGCACTTACGGAGATCAGGCTCGTGATAACCATCCCGTACAGGAAATCATTCAATGGTAGCGGGGACGAACATTGTAATTTTTGGGACGACCATGCGTCTGGCGAATTCAAGGATGTCCATGAATTTCAAATCCTTTGCCATCCGTATGGTGTTGCCATATCGAAAATAAGGACGAAGCTAAAAGACGCAAGGACTGATAAATACAATTATTTGATAATAATGGACAAGAGGCAGAATTACACGAGAGGGCCACGATGAAGATAGTTTTTGTTGAAACGCCCAGTCCCTGGCTTGTGAGGCGGGATATGCACGTTCCGTTAGGACCATTATACTTAGCCACGATTCTCAAGCGAGAGGGTTATGATGTGAGATTTGCACGCCCCGCAAAAAAAGAGGATTTCGCCGATTTCCGGGATGCGGATATTATCTGCATGAGCGGGACGACATTGGAATATCCGATGAATGTGGAATGCGCCGTATGGACGAGAGAGCATTTTCCCGACATAAAAATATTCATAGGGGGCTCACACGCTACGGCAATGTATCAGGACGTCGTTTGCAATAAATCTTTCAATGCGGTATGCGTGGGCGAAGGAGAATCCGTTATATTAGATATGGTTAGAGACGTCAAAAGAGATGAGCTTAAAAGCATCTATTTCTCCAATGGGCTCACTGAGGATCTTGATGCCATTCCCTTCCCTGACAGGACGCTAATTGAAGGTGATTATGGCAGGAATATCTTCGTAAATAGAAAGAGTTACAACAGCAGGGGAAGTGAGAGTCTCGTAACTTCTCGCGGATGTTCGTTCAACTGCGCCTTCTGCGCAACCCATTCGATGTGGAACGGCAGGACAAGATACAGGTCAATAGAAAATATAATCTCCGAGATAAAACAGATTGTCGAATCCACAGGAAGAAAACAGTTTGGGCTATGGGATGATAACCTGACGTTGAATAGAAAAAGGTGCCTGGAACTCTGCGAGGCGTTTAAAGAGCTTGGTATTATATGGAGATGCTTGGTGCGGGCTGACAAGCTTGCCCCTGAGATATGTGAGGCAATGGCACTTGCCGGATGTAGAGAGATTTGGCCGGGGATTGAAAGCGGAGACCAGCGGGTTCTCGACTTTCTGGATAAGCATATAGACACGGAGAAGATGCTGGAGGGATGCAGGAATGCAAAAAAAGCGGGATTGAAAATAAAGGTGCTATTTATGATGGGAACACCGGGAGAGCGGGCAGATACCCCTGAATTAAATAGGGACTATATTCGCAGGCTTGATTTCGATATGATAACGCTCTCCACATTCACTCCGCTACCGGGAAGCCCGATATGGAATAACCCCGGCAAATACAACTGCAAGATTCTAAGCATGGATTTCAGGAAGTATAACCAGTATAATTGGATCATGAAAAACGAGAAGAAAGTGGAGAGGGAATACGAGCCGATGATACACAATAAGTTCCTTACCATAGAACAGATGAAAGGCAATGCCGAACGGATGAAAGCCTATGTTGAGGAGACGGGAAGATACAATAGGGGATAAATGAGATGAGTTTCGACAGCCTGCTTATAAACCATATGAAGGTGGTACAGGTCACAATCGATGTGTGGCAAAAGCCCACCAAAGTTGTGGGCGTTGCTCTCCCCTGCAGGATCATGTATGACACAAGGCTGATGAAAA
>Ga0209977_10000839_pt1 | contig 12758 bp, 9 predicted proteins | sample SumtaG_2_FD_183113 | JGI IMG/M metagenome (GOLD analysis project Ga0209977, IMG submission 183113) | Deep subsurface microbial communities from Indian Ocean to uncover new lineages of life (NeLLi) - Sumatra_00607 metaG (SPAdes) (version 2) | ecosystem: Environmental > Aquatic > Marine > Oceanic... | reverse complement strand
TCAATATCAATTTAGATATGGTCGGTACATATATTGGACTTTTAAATAAATCAGGTATATTTAGAAGAAAAATAAATAAAAACTTTAATGATATTCTAGAAGCATCGGCTAACAAATTGAAAATCTCCATAAGAAAGCACAATAAAATTATCTCACCTAAAAGTGATTATAAATCTTTTAAAAAATTTGCTAGAAAAACCAGAAGTATATTTCAAGTGAGTTGTTTCCTTTCAAGTAAGGATTCTAAATATATTCATTCATCAAGAGATACACCTGACAAATGCTCTGTAGAAAATCTAAACGGGTGTTTAAATATTTGTTATCACGCTTTAAAGAGTATTGACTCAAATAATTAAGATATTTTTTAAAAAAAGTCTGATAACTTATGTTGTTTAATCTTCGGATTATTTGTCAAACTCTCTACATATTCCTCTATTAATTCCATTCTCTGTTTTGTATAATCATCTAAATTAAAATCATTACACAAATCTAAAGCACGAGGTATATACTTTTCAATTCCTCCACGATTAACTGTTAAGATAACTCTATTTCCACACTTTGGACATTTACCACTGTTCGATATCGGAACTCGTCTGAATTTTTCATTACATTTAACACATCGAAAACCTTGAACCGAAAACTTGCGTAAATTACCTAATATATCTGGATTAAAATGAGTAGTCAAAATTTTTTCAGCTACTTTCTTTGCCTTTACAGCCTTTATGATTTTAGCAAGGTGTAATTGAGCAGTTACTTTGTCATCCATGGTTTCATATAATTTGTAAGCTGAAGTAGTTGGTCCTTCATTAATATCATCAGTAGGAATATTATAACCTATATGTTCATATTGATCAAATGTACCTAATTGACTTTTAACCAAGTTCATTATAGGTTCTATTTCAGAAGGAGTAGAGTATCGTTCAGTTGCCTCGTAAAACTCTAATGGATATTTATACAATGTATCTATATTATGAGCTTCTACATCAATCTCATTTGGATCTAGTTTTGTGCCTATTACGAGAGTTGCATCCATTCTACCCCCTATTTTGCTTGGAAGATAATGTCTTGAAAAATTTAATAAAGGATCTAAGAGTAACATAACCCCATCTTCATCTCCATCACAATTTCTTCTCTTTGCAGCATGCCAATAAGGATGGGCATAGATAGATCTCGCAGGGGTAAAACCTATTATTCTACCTATTATTCCGGCACTAGTATGAGGAGCTAAACCTACCACTAAATGCCCTATTAAATTTTCTCTAACTGAAACCTTATAAAAACGCTCCATTTTATAAAATAACTCTAATTCATCGTCTAGGAAATTAGCGACTTTAATAAAATATTCAGCACAATCATCAGAAAGAACGATATCTTGCACTTTCAATTCTAAAATCTGATTACCATTATTGAGAGTGTTTCCATTAATATCCTCCTTATATCCTAGATTTTTTAATACTCCTATAGATGTACCAATTTCATTTGGTTTAAAATGAGTTAATGGTATATCAGTAGCGTCATATCGTATCTCTGCAGTTTTATAAACTAATACATCATTTTTTGCTCTTAAGATACCTTTTTCGATGGGTTCTGGTACTTTATATTCATTAGTAAGACCTATGATCCCTTTTAATTTCCTAGGTAACTGCATATTAAGTGATTCCAAAACTTGATTGACATACTGTTTAATATTAAATTTTGCTTCGTACGCGGTTTTCAGAGGTTCATTACATTTTGAACAGTTATTTTCAAATGTAGGGTAAAGTATCTTGCATCGTGAACATATTTTTTGTATTTCTGTATGAGCACCACAATTTTGACAAATGTTAAAAATACTAGATTTCCCACATTTCGAACATTTCTTTCTGCATATGTCAATTTTGATCTTTCCTGTCTCTACAATATTTCTTTTGCTTTCCATTTCGAAAGAATTGCTCTTTTTAGGTATAGTTTCATTTTCGTTTTTCTTCCTTTCACTATATCCCATAGCTTTTTCAAATAATCTTGAACTACCGACAACATCACTTAAAGGAAATAATCCATGAACTCCCTTCATACTTTTTCTCTGTGATTTTTCGGGACGTCCCATTCTAGACCCCATGAAATAGGGAGCTTTATTTTTAATCTTGAGTAAAGAAGCCTTATATAAATAAGTAAAAACATTATCTCCTTTCTCGATTTTTATAGGATTTTTATCTTCTAGATTAAAAATCGTCTTATATATAAAATTCATTTTTCTACTAAAAAAGATCTTATTATCTTTTGTTTTATGTAAGATAAATGCCTTTTCAAGAATTTTCTTAATTGGTTCCTCGTAATCTAAAACAATTTCTTGTTCAGTAACAGAAAAATTCTTTGCAAATACATTTCGTAATAAATCCAACTCTTCTACTGTTAAATTCCCCCAGAAATCTAAATATGAAGGATGTAAAGGAATATCGAATTTTCTGGAAAGATGAACAGCTTCCTCAGCAATGGGAACATTTTCAAAAGGATTTTTAATAAAATCTTCTACTTTCTCATCAATTTTATCAAAATTCTTTATAGATTTCTCTAACTCTAATGCCCACCATTCTTCTACATATCCAGATGGTAATAATATGTGATTGTTTTCAGTAAATTCACCAAAACCAAATAATATATCCCCTAAGAATAACACTTCTTCAATTTCAGGAAAAAGTTTTTTAGCCTTCTTAATACTTGAAATTCTTATTACATTGCCATTTTTCAGTTTTACAATTGGAAGCGCAATACTATTCACCGGACATACACTTGTACTTTTTCCTGGACGTTCAATTCTTAATTGTGTTCCGATTGCTATAAATTCATCTAAAACAACCATTGTAACTGGATGAATTCCAGCGGCAGCTAATCCTGTATTTCTAGATCGGCCATATCTTATTCTATGACCTCCTACTTTTGAAGGATGGCTGAATACAGGTCTTCCAGCAATGATATCAGCAACATATTTAGAATTTGGAGAGATTCTCTCTTCATTTGATTTTTTTTTATTATCTTTTTTCTCATTTTTTTCTTTCTTTTGGGCAATATTCTTTAGTTCTGCTAACCAATCCCAACCCTTTAAATTCATAGCGGTTGCAATCTTAAGTAATTTTGGTGCTTTAAGAAGAATACCATCATTTAAAACTAAACAAGCACCACCTCGTATATTGTTGGTTTCAATCCTAGGTAAATCTCTAAATGCTGAAACTTCTTCATCTTCTGTTGAATCTCCATTTATTTCTACTGGTAATCGACTTACAGCATAGCGAATTTCTTTATTAGATGATGGATATTGTAAATGTACTCTTCTATCGTATAATTTAACCTCTTCAACAAATCTTCCAATTTCCGCTTCAGATGCTTCATATTTCGGAATATTTGATTTCTTTCTAACATAATCTGCAATTAATACACATAAGGCGGCAGTTGTTCCACCTGCAGCTCTAATGGGTCCAGCAAAATATAAGGATAGATATTTCCTCCCTAAATTGTCCTTTCGGATTAAAATCTTAGAAATGCCTTCAAGCGGAGCACTTACAACACCCATGGTCTTTATTGCTAATCCTACTCTAATAGCTCTGTCCACTCGAGCCTCCAAAGTTTCAATATTCCCAATTTTTTTATCTAATATATCAGTAACAACTTTAAAAACAAGCTCATCCTCAGATAATCCTTTCATTTTTAATTCTCTTATTACATCAGCTACACCTTTAGGGCCTATTAACTTTTCAACCCTTCCAGCCAAATCTTTTGCTTGAGGGGATTCTACTTCTAATTCAGGATCAAGCCCTTTTTGACGTGCGTGTTCAGCAATTGAATAACATCTATCAACTTGTTCTTGAATTTGATTAAAATATAGTTCCATCGTTCTGCTCATGTTTGACATAGAATATCCTACTTTTAAAATTGAGATTATTTATAGAAATTTTGAATTAATATACTTATTTTCCGAGATAAATTAAAATCAATTATTAATCAGCTATTTCATTAATAAATTTAGAGGGAATGCAAAATTTCTACAGTCTCTTCTTATAAAAAGAAAAATGTTTTTTCTTTAATAATAAATGATTTAATTTAATCTTTCAATAATTGTTATAATTCCATTTCAGATAGTAGAATATTGAAAGCCGATAATTTAAATGAAAAAACAATTCTTATCAAAGAATTGCTTAATTCTGGGATTAATGTAACTCCATCAATATTAGATTTTCTTACGAGTTTAGATGATCCCTTAAAGATACTTAAATTGATTATTAAGAATGTAAGTTTTCTTCCTAGCTTTAACAGTCATCTTACTGTGGAAGTTTTACAACAAATATCAAATAAGGAATTACATGATGCATTGAAAAAAGTGCTATTAAAAGAGGTTATTTCACAACCCATAAAAGAGAAAAAAGTTCAAGAAGAAAGCAGTGCACGGTTAACAAAATCATTGAATTTAAAAGGAGATGAAACATTAAAACCACAAGGTCTTAAAATTTCTACAAAAGAAGTTCAACTTAAGCAACAATTAGACTTTCAAGAAGATCCTTTAATATTAAATAAAATTAACGAAGAACTGCCTAAAGTGGCAACGAAGAGCAAATTTAAAATAAATCTTGCTGAAGGGTCAAAATCAACAATAAGGTTTAAACCAATAGCTAAGGATGTTGAGTCCAATTTTAAAATTTTAAAAGATCCTACAGGTAAACTATATACAAATGGAGATTTTGAAGATTTTTATGATCTTACAATCGATAAATTCAATAAACTCCGAAACTTAATGAGAAAAAGACCAGAAGTTCTTTCTGCTAATAATATTAATAATATTTTAAGATTAACTAATAAAGTAGAAGTTTCTGTAATCGGAATGGTTAATCAAATTCGCAAAACTAAGAATAAAAATTTCTTTTTAACAATAGAGGATCTTACTGGTGTTATTAATGTTATTGTCCGTAAAGATTCAGAAAATCAGGAAAATGTAAAATTAACTAATAGAACTCTTAATGATCAAATGATTTATATTGAAGGAACTTATAATCCTGGTGAAAGGAGTAAAAGGGGGGTTATATTCTGTAATTATATTTCTAAAATTGATATTCCAAAAGATTATGAACCAAATAAGTCATCTGATCCTTTATCTATTGCTTTAATATCAGATACTCACATTGGTAGCAAAGAATTTGAAGAAAAATTATGGAATAGATTTATAGAGTTTCTAAATGGAAAAATAGGAAATAAGAACCAAAGAGAGCGAGCTGGTAGAATTAAGTATATTGTGATTAATGGCGATTTAGTTGATGGGATTGGAGTCTATCCTAAACAAAAAAGTGATTTAATCATATCTGATATATATAAACAATTTGAAGAAGCAACAAAAGTTCTTTCGAATATCCCAGAATACATTAAAATTTTTTATAGTTCAGGGAATCATGAACCTGTGAGAAATGCAATTCCAAGACCGGCTGTACCAAAGAAATATTCCTCAGATCTTATAAATAGTGGTATTACATGTATAGGAAATCCCTCACTTATTCAAACACACAGTGTAAACACATTGGTTTTTCATGGTGATAGTCTTCTTGATCTAAATATGTTGATACCCGGTTTAGAAAACAAAAAACCAGTAGAAACGATGAAAGAATTGTTACTATGCCGACACTTAGCTCCAATTTATGGAAAGAAGACACAAATAGCTCCTACTAATAAAGATTGGCTTGTGATAGATAAAATCCCCGATATTTTTCACACAGGCCATATTCATATTAATGATATGGGGTCATATTACAATATTTTATTAGTCAATTCAGGATGTTTCCAAAGCCAAACAGAATTTATGAAATCCTTGGGTATTAAACCTACTCCGGGCATCCTATCCATTGTTGATTTGGATACTTTAAAAGGAACATCATTAGACTTAAAAAGCAGTGTTTAATTATTCTACTTTAATATTAAATATTACTAATTAAATAACATGAATTTTGCAATTCCTCGTAATAATAATTCAGAAATGCTATTATATATCTGGAAAATAATTGATATCCCTACAATATCACAAAATGATTTGTTATACAAAATTTCATTTGAGTTATTTCTTTTTCCACCCAATGAAGCAATAAGCTTTATTAATAACTGCCTTGATAATCAATTGCTTGTTAAAGATAATAATCTAAATTTCACATTATCAAAAAATCTAAATCAACAATTAAAAAATTGGCAAAAGAAAAGAAAAAAAGCAGTCTTAAAAAAAATCGTATCCTCTAAACAAATTACCCAAATACAAAGTGATACTGGAAAAGAAAAATCTACTAATTTTAATGTCTTAATTAATAGTTTCACTGATAAAGGAACTTTAAATAGATCTGTGTCCATATCTGACACAGCATTTGAAATATTAGAATGTGATAGCGCTAAAGGAATTCTAAAATCAAGAGTAAAAGGGTCTAAAGAAGAATCTTATATAATAGAAATAAATACTAAAAAAAAACTAGTATGTCACAATTGCCATGATTTCGTAACAAGAAGAGCTGATAACAAAAAATTTTGCAAACATCTGACAAAGTTATTTTTATTATTAAAAGATAAAGATGAAACGATTGCTGAATTCTTTCTAAGCAAATTAGCGGAAAACATTAATACTTGGGATTTTACATCCTAGATTAACTTTTTAAAAATATTATTTTTTAGTTTCACCTTGTCTGCTTGTAAAAAAGCGGGTTTATAATTCATAATACCTTGAAATTTATCAATCTCTAATATTACATTCCCAATTAGCTCCATTGCAATGTCCAATTTTATTATTTTGGTTCTTCCATAATGTCCCATAGATTTAACTTCAGCAGAAATTATTCCTGCTAATGATAATTCATTGATATAATCACTTATTCTTCTTTTGGTCAGTTCTCTAATCCCTGGTATCAATCCTCTAATTTCTGAATGAACATCATAGATATTCCCGGATATTATAATATGTTCGGGACTAAATCTTGAAATTAAATATATCGATGCTAAAATTAATTGTGCTTGGAGCGGCATACCTTTTATGTATTCTTTAATATAATCATTTTCTAATTCTTCTTGGGCTTTTTCTACATGCTTAGCTGTGACTATTATATTTTGAGCTCTCTCAGCTAATTCACCAGCTTTCCTTAATAATTGTAGGGCTTTTCTTGCATCTCCATGGTTTTTTGCTGCAAGAGCAGCACATAATGGAATAACTTCCTCCTTTAAAACTTTTTCTTGATAAGCAATTTTCGCTCTTTTAATTAAAATATCTCTAAGCTCACTAGCATCATAAGAAGGAAAAACAATATGTTCTTCCCCTAAACTCGATAATATTCTCGGGTCTAAATTCTCTCTAAATTTTAATTTATTTGAAATACCAATTATACTCGATTTACAATTGTCCAAATTCTCATTCAACCTAGTTAAATCATATAAGATTTCATTACCACCTTTCTTCCCAACTAATATATCTATTTCATCTAATACCAAAAAACAAATTGAATTCCCGATTTTTGAATCTAATAATCCAAGCAATCTTTTAAAAATTATATCTTTTGGAAGACCTGTGGGCGGAATCTTCTCCTTTCTCGATATTGTATTATATATGTGAGCTAATATACGATAAGGAGTTGATACAATATTACAGTTAATATAGATCCACCATGGTTTAATTTCTGAGTTTTGTTGAGCTAATTTTTGACTCACATATCTTATAGTTGCCGTTTTACCTGTACCTGTCATTCCATAACATAGAAAACTTGGAGGTGTATCACCTAGTAATGCACATGCGGTTTTCTCGGCAATACTTTTTATCTGAGAATCACGATGAGGAAGATCATCAGGAATATATGACGACTCTAAAGCATCTCGATTATTAAAAATTCTTGGTCCTTTAAGATAGTTTTTGTAAAATTTATCAATATTAAATTGATAACTATTATTATTCTTCAACAATTATGACACCAGTGCTTCGTTTTTTTAACAGAATTGTTTGCACTCGAAATTATAAACTATATACTGTATTTCAATTGCATATTTAAAATTAATTATTAATCTTTAATTTAGTAGAAAAATGTTAAAGCCTTAATAGCTAATTTTGATGAATCTTTTCAATAATATGTATTATTATTGTCGGGGTTTTAAAAGAATATTATTTATGAAGCAATATTTATTAAGTTCTTATTAATAAATGGAGATTTCAATTAAAAAAAGTTTAATTTAATTCAATATTTGTTTAATTATTCTTTTTTCTTAATATAAGGAATTATAAAACATTGTCGTCCGAAAATAACCTAACTGATGTAGAAAAAACCCAGAAAAAGATTGCTGTTATCTTAGCTATAACTTTCGCTTGTCTAATTTTACTTAACTTTCTTATTATAGCGATTGTATTCAATTGGGCAGATTGGGTAGCTCTCTTAATATTTAGTCTCTTGTTTATTTTTCCAGCATACATATCGAATGCTTCAATGGTTATAACTGGTGGAGGTAAACCTATTGATGGAGGGAGAAATTTTCGAGATGGTAGGAGAATTTTAGGGGATCATAAGACTTGGAATGGATTAAAAGGACCACTTTACATTGGAATTCCAATCTCTTTTTTCATTTTTCTCCTTTTTAACATTCTATGGGTACCAATAAAAGACCTTATTATTGATGCCGCTGCTCAAGGACAATATCTCCTTTATAATGATATCAAAATTTTTGAGTTTTATTTCATAGGTGGAGAATTTCCAATTAATTTTCTTGTTTTAATTATCCGAATTGTATTAGCGTCGTATGGGGCAGTAGTAGGAGACTTAATTGGTTCTTTTCTTAAGAGGAGATTTGATATCAAAAGCGGAGCGCCTTTTTGGATTGTGGATCAGCTAGATTTCGCCTTAATAGCATTGTTATTTGTTTCTATCCCGGGATTTATTCTTCCAAATCTCTTTATGCTTCCTGATTTTTATATCATAATATTCCTGATAATTTTAACTCCTGCTGTTAGTGTTATCGCGAATAATATTGCTTATTTAATCGGTTTAAAAGACGTCCCTTGGTAAAAGACTTATAACTTAGAATTATTTCTTGAATTTACATTTAACCTTTAATGGAATATTATTATTTTCAAAAACAACTTGGTTTTCAAATATATGATTTACTGCTCTAATGTAATCTCCATTGCGACCGATTGCTCTTCCTCTTTCTTCATAAAACAAAAAATACACAGATATTTCTCTATTACCAGATTGATTATCAAACTCTATTTTAATATCATCTATATTTAAATCGGGAAAGAAACTAAACAAGAGATTGATAAGAATTTTCTCAATTCTTATAATTAATATCTTTCTTTTGGTAATCTGCCTCCTCATTGAGTTTATATGCATATTAGAGTTAAGGTAATCCTTTTTTTTAACGAAAAAGAAGATAAATTGGTTTATTACTACAATGAATTCTGGATATACTCCTTTGGTTTTATTATGAAAATATTCACGTAATTTAAGTTCATAATTTGAATATTTTTTAATGAATGATAAAAGTTGATAAAAAATCAAATCATCCGCAATCGTATAAAACATACTTTAATATTCTCTATTATCAATTTAAAGTACTAGGAAATTTATATAATTACTAAAATATTCTATAATGAAACTATCTAAGGAGTATAAATTTTCCTAGAACTGTTAACAAAATATGAAGAAAGTCGGATATAGATTTCTAGATCACACAGCTGATGTTTTAGTCGAAAGTCGAGGCAGAAGTTTAGAAGAAGCTTTTGAACAAACAGCATATAGCTTAATAGAAACAATTACTCCAAACTTAAAACTAATTTCCCCCATAACTAAAAAAATCATTAAAATTGAAGCTGAAGATAAAGAAGCATTATTGTTTGATTTTTTATCAGAATTTCTCTATATATTTGATGTAGAACAATTAGTCTTTAATGATATTAAAATTAAAACAATCAAAAAAGATCAAGAAAAGTATCAAATAAGGGCTATTGTTAGAGGAGAAAAGTTCGATAAAAATAAACATGAAATAGGATGTGAAGTAAAGGCTATAACTTATTCTTTTATGGAAATAGAAGAAAAAAAAAATAGTGTTAAAATTAACATTGTTTTCGACATCTAAAAGTAGGAATTAAATCAGCTATTTACCTTAAGAATTTTAATTCATATAATGTTAATAAAATGAAAATATAATAAGAGATAATTTAACCTTTCACTACACCAATTGGAATTAGTCTTACCACCTTTTCAACGATTTCAAGATCATGACTAACTTGAACAACCTGATCTATGTCCTTATAAGCACCAGGTGCCTCTTCAGCGATGATTTTCATTGAAGCAGCTAGAACCATGATACCTTGTTTGCTTAAATCGTTTTTGACACGTTCTCCCCAGTATTTCTTTTTTGCTTTCGTTCTTGACATTAACCTGCCAGAACCGTGAGCTGTCGAACCGAATGAAAGATTCATAGCATTTTCTTTACCCACGCATAGATAAGACGCAGAACCCATCGTTCCCGGGATTAATACAGGTTGTCCTATTGTCTTATAATCATTTGGTAAATCAGGGTGCTCGGGAGGGAATGCTCTTGTAGCACCTTTTCTATGTATATTTAATTTCATTTTTTTACCATTTACTTCATGTTCTTCTATTTTTAAAATATTATGACAAACGCCGTAAATTAAATGCATATCTAGATCATCAATATCCTTTTTAAATGTATTCTGAAAGGATTCTCTTAACCAATGAGTGATAAGTTGACGATTTGTGAACCCAAAATTAGCTGCACAAGCCATTTGTTTCAAATAATTCTGTGCTTCAGGTTTATCAGCTGGAACACATGCTAACTCTCTATCAGGAATTTTAACATCATATTTTTTCATTGCTTGCTCTATAGTACGTAATGCATCTGTACACACTTGATGTCCGAGAGCTCTGCTCCCTGTGTGTATCATAACAGTCACTTGATTCTTTTCATTTATGCCTAGAGTTTTAGCAATAGTTGCATTATAAATTTTATCAACTTTTTGAATTTCTAAAAAATGATTTCCACTTCCCAATGAGCCAAGTTGTTTAATACCACGCTGTTTTGCTTTTTGTGAAACCAAATTTGCATCTGCATCCTTCAAACAACCATTTTCCTCTAAATTCTTAAGGTCTTCTTCAATAGCATAATTATTATCTAATGCCCAATTCACTCCATTATTTAGAACCTTATCTAAATCTGAATAGCTTATGTTTAATTTCCCTTTTGAACCTAAACCCGAGGGGATATTAGTAAAGATAGTATTTAAGAGATTTGGTAATACGCCCTTAATTTCTTTAAGATATAAATTTGTTCGAAGGAGGCGAACCCCACAGTTTATATCGTACCCAACACCGCCAGGAGAAATCATTCCGGTCTCTGCATCAGTCCCAGCGACACCTCCAATGCAAAATCCGTATCCTTGATGCGCATCTGAAAGTGCAATAGCATGTTTTTGAATTCCTGGTAGACACGCAACATTACAAATTTGATCTAATGTTCTATCTTGCTTTATTTTCTCTAAAATATAATCGTTCGCATAAATTTTTACTGGAACTCTCATCTGAAATTTCTCAATATTCCCTTTAACCCTTGCCATTAAGGTCTTTGGAGGAATTTCGTAGATATTGTCAGCAATTTTATTAACATTCATCTTAACTTTATAAGTTAAACAGTTTTCAAAAATCTTTTCATTTAAAATAATAACATTCAAGAAATAAAAAATCAGTAGAATGAATAAAATAGTATGTAATTTCTTAAAAAAAGGATTTATATTTTATTTTATTTCTATAAACGAAAGTAAGCCCAAATCATCTAAACTCCCTATTATCCGCTGAATCTCTCCCTCTGGACGTCCACTCTCCTCGGCAATCTCATCTATTGTATGAAATCCGTCCGCTAAATGAGCGATTTTGAACTGTTTCTTATTCAAAAATCCCTGTGTAATAATTTGTTTGGGAAGTCGCTTGGCAGTCCATTCTGGCTTCACGTCCTTAACTTCGCGTAAATCTTCCTCTGATAACACTAACCCCTTCTTCGCAATTTGCTTCTGTGATTTAATAAAATCTTTCTTGAAAATCTTCAGTATAGGAAGTTTTAATTGGATCTCAGCGAGTTTACCATTTTGCAAAATCTCGTCAATTATTTGATCAAAATCCCGGAAAATACGAACATCTCCAGACCATTTCTTAAGCTGATCTCCAAACTCGCCTACAAATTTATCAATAATATCTGTTAACGCTTTATGAGTAATCTTAGCATCATCATTTTTGTCAGCTGCGGCAGTAATCAATACACCCTCTTTAAAAACTAATAATAGATAGAAAACTTGCATATCAATTACTTTAAGCTCTCCACTTCCTTTTGAGAATTCGACAGAAAAATCTTTTAAAGCAGTGAGAAACCCACTAACTAAATCTTGATTAAATTCTATACTTCCATATTTCCGATGGATTAAACAGATGCCTGTATGTTGATGAATGAGGTATACATTATGTAGCAAGGTTAAAACCTCTCTTATTATTTTAATATTATGTTCTTTGTTGTATATTTAATAAATTATGATAATTTAAATTTCTTCATTGAGAATAAATGTAATTTGATGGTTAAATTGTTAAAAAAAATTTTATTGATATTTTAATATATATAGTAATTTGTCTTCAAATTATAAATGGGATTGGAATAATTTTGTAGTTTTTATAATTGTGCAGCTTAAAAATTTTTTTAATTTTAACCTGTCTCTTTTTTATTAATAA
>Ga0209977_10000837_pt1 | contig 12777 bp, 12 predicted proteins | sample SumtaG_2_FD_183113 | JGI IMG/M metagenome (GOLD analysis project Ga0209977, IMG submission 183113) | Deep subsurface microbial communities from Indian Ocean to uncover new lineages of life (NeLLi) - Sumatra_00607 metaG (SPAdes) (version 2) | ecosystem: Environmental > Aquatic > Marine > Oceanic... | reverse complement strand
TTAGGCCTCGAAGCCCCTATGCCGCTTCTAAAGTTTACGCATATTGGATGGTAAGAAATTACCGAGAAGGTTATAAGCTATTTGCCTGCAATGGAATACTATTCAATCATGAATCACCAAGAAGGGGAGAGACTTTTGTAACACGTAAAATAACCCGAGGAATAGCAAATATAATCGCCAAGAAAGAAAAAAAGATCTATCTTGGCAATTTAGAAGCCAAAAGAGACTGGGGTTACGCGCCAGAATATGTCGAAGCAATGTGGTTAATGCTTCAGCAGGAAAAGCCAGACGACTGTGTGATTGGCACTGGTGAAACTCATTCTGTAAAAGAGTTTTTAGAGAAAGCATTCGAGTATGTTAATTTAGACTGGGAAAAACATATCGAAATTGATCCTAGGTATTTCCGTCCAACTGAAGTGGAAAATCTTAGATCTGATCCTGCTAAAGCCAAAAAACTATTGAATTGGTCTTCCAAGATATCATTTGAAGATTTGATAAAAATAATGGTCGATTATGATTTGGAATTGATAGAAGCCACTTCTCCAGGCGAAGGAAAAAAAATTATTATGCAAAAAGGATTGGAATGGAATAACAGAGGAGGGACAATATGGATTTAAGTGAAAAAAGAATTACAGTTACAGGGGGGAAAGGATTTTTGGGAACACACTTAGTTCGAATACTTAGAGAAACCCGGGGCTATCAAAATATATTCATTGCTGATTTATCGGAATACGATCTTCGAAATATTGGAGATATAAAAAGAATTTTTGATGACCATAGACCTGATATTGTTATTCATTTGGCTGCGGTCGTTGGTGGGATTGGAGCAAATAAAGAAAATCCAGGTAAGTTCTTTTATGACAATGCCATTATGGGAATCCAGCTTATGCATGAAGCTCATCTAAGAAGAATAGAAAAATTTGTTGCACTCGGGACAATTTGTTGCTATCCAAAATTTACTCCTGTTCCATTTAAAGAAGAAGATATTTGGAACGGCTATCCAGAAGAAACAAATGCTCCTTATGGGCTGGCAAAAAAAATGCTCCTTGTTCAGTCCCAAGCATACCGTCAGCAATATGATTTCAACTCGATATTCTTGATGCCTGTTAATCTTTATGGACCGGGGGATAACTTTGACCCAAAATCTTCCCATGTCATTCCCGCTTTGATAAGAAAATGCATAGAAGCTAAAGAAAGCGAAAAAAATCATATAGTTGTCTGGGGTACAGGCGAAGCTTCGAGGGAATTCCTATATGTTGAAGATGCCGCAGAAGGCATTATTCTTGCTACTGAAAAATATGATAAGCCTGACCCGGTCAACCTCGGAGCAGGCTTTGAGATAAAAATCAAAGATTTGGTTGCTCTGATTGTTAAATTAATCGGATTCAAAGGTGAAATTAGATGGGACACAACAAAACCTGACGGCCAATCTAGGCGAATGCTAGATATATCAAGAGCTGAAAAAGAGTTTGGATTCAAGGCAAAGACACCATTAGAGATGGGTCTAAAAAAGACGATAGAATGGTATAAATCAGTTCGTTCTATTATTTAAAATATTATAGCTGATTGTGGTTTTTTTTAGTAATTGATTTGAAATATTACATATTACTATCGAGATAGACTATGTCTAAAAGCAACATAAAATTAAAGCAGAAAGTAATTAAAGGATCTATCTGGCTTGGCTGTTTACGTATCATAAGCCGTTCCAGCGGATTTATCTCTGCATTAATATTAACACGTTATATTTTACCTGAAGATTATGGGATGGTTGTAGTGGGACTTTTGATAATTTCTCTCCTGCAGATTTTAACAGAATTTGGACTAAAGAAGAGTCTTATTCAAAAACAAAAAATATCACAAGAACACATAGATACTGCATGGACTGTAGAAATTGGTAAAGGAATAATAACCTCAATAGCGATTTATGTTCTTGCTCCTCTTTTCGCAAATTTTTTCAATATGTCAGATTCTATTCCAATTATAAGAGTTATAGGAATTTCACCGCTATTAATGAGCCTATGTCATTTCAAATTATTTCTGTTTGAAAAAAATCTTGAATTCTTAAAATTATTTATTTTAGAAATCAGCATTCTTTTACCAAGTCTATCCGTAGCAATCGGAGCAGCGATTATTTTAAAAAATGCTTGGGCCTTAGTATTTGGATATTTGACATTTGGAATTGCTCGCTTAATTATATCTTATATATATTTTCCATCATTTCCAAAACTAAAATTTAGCCTTTCTAGTTTTAGAGAAACATTTGTTTTTGGTAAATGGGTATTGGTTGGAGGAATAGCTTCCTACATCGCAACGGAAGGAGATAAATATTTCGTCTCGAAAATATTTGGGGTTAGCACCCTTGGCTTATATAAAATGGCTTCTAATATTGTTAACTTACCTGTTAATGAAGCGAAGAACATATTTGGTAGAGTTCTCTTTCCTTCTTATTCCATGATTCAAAACGATGTCCCTCGGTATAGGAATGCGATTTTTCAAAGTTATTCTTTAATTTTTTCCGTTTTGGCACCCATTACAATCGGCATAACTTTAGTATCCTATGATTTTGGTCACTTTATTATTGGCAAAAAATGGTCGGATATTTCGGACCTGTTGTTCGTCTTCGCATTTGTTGGCTTTACACGCGGAATTGCGGCTTGCAATATGGGCGCTTTTTACGGATATGGAAAGCCCAATATTCTAGTATTCCAAGAAATCGCAAGAATAATCGTTCTTTTATCCTCAATCTGGTGGTTCATAAAGACCTTTGGAATTATAGGTATTGGATATACATTAATTTTGACAAATATTGTTTCAGCTATTCTGATGACATATTTTTTAAATTTGTATTTTGATATAAAATTTAAAGATTTGTTAAAGATAAATTATCCTACTATTTTGAGTCTTATGTTTATGATTGCTGGTGTTCAGGCATTTAAACAAATTCTTGAACCATCAATTTTACGATTCGTATTAGCTATTTTTTTTGGAGGGATAATATATTTCAGTTCCCATTTAGTTTTGTTTAAATTTTTCCAAACAAGCCCGTTATTTAATTGGATGAAATCAGCATTTGTTATTATAAGTGAAGCAACAAAATCTCGAATTGTTCAGAGACCTTAATGACAAAAATAGAAGCGTCTCTTTCCCTTAATAAACCTTGGGCAATAGGCGAGAGCAAGTATAGAAAAATTCTTCTAGCACTATCCGGAAGGAAAGTCAAATATATTATTGAATTTGGAAGCGGTAGAAGCACTGTTCGCCTCAGCCTAGATTTCCCTAACGCAAATATCATTTCTGTTGAACACCATGATATATATCATAAAGAGACTTTGGAATTATTGCGCAACTATCATGTAAAAAATGCTGTAGTATTACACTGTCCCCTAAAGCTTATCAGAATCGGTTTTAGATATTACCTTACCTTTGATTTGAAAACTATACCCCTGGAAAGTAAAGTTGATTTTATTCTGATTGATGGCCCAGTCGAATCCGAAACCATAAGAGGTCGTGAGGCTCCTTTGTATATGACTTTTCCTTTACTGAAAATAGGCGGGCTCGTTGCATTAGATGATTATCATCGGGATAGTGCAAAAATAGTCGTAGAAAATTGGCTAAATTCCTATAAGGAAAATTTGAGGATTTTAAAGAAATACAAAAAAGAGGGCCTAGTACTGCTCCAAAAATGTGGCGAACAAAAACAGCTTTTATGGCCAGGAGTTAGATCCATGCAAGACAACCTATATGCAAATCTAAGACTTAGCATTAGAAATTTTAAGAGATTGATATTATCAGTCATTTCAAGATAGCTAAACTATGAATCCCCTCATTTCGGTAATAATACCTACGTACAACCGGGCGGACTTACTACCACAAGCCATTATGAGCGTACTTAAGCAAACATATACGAAACTAGAATGTATTGTTGTAGATGATGCCTCGATTGATGAAACCGAACATGTGGTGAACCAATTTGCTGATAATCGAATCGTTTATATTCGCCACGAAACTAACCGACATGTCTCTGTTTCTCGGAATACGGGAATTGCCCATACAAAAGGCGACCTCATCGGATTCTTGGATGACGATGATGAATGGTTGCCAACAAAGCTCGAAAAACAGATCTCCTTCATAAAAATTCTTCCAACCAATGTTGGACTAATATATTGCTGGATGGACTATTATGATAATCAAGGACAACTAATGAAAGAACATCATCCTACGTATAGGGGCGATGTTTTCCCATACGTCTTAGATAGACAGCGAATAGGCGGTACCCCAACATTGTTGGTTCGTCGTTCAGTAATTGAAAATGTAGGTGGCTTTGACGAAGAATTGCTTCGAGGCAATGATGGCGACTTTATTCGTCGTGTTTGTCGTGAGTATGAAGTGGATTTCGTTCCCGAGGTGCTTGTAAAAGTCCACATCGGACACGGACATGAGCGAATTACACGCTCTGACGCACAAGGTATTAAAAATGCCATCAAGGGACAAAGTATTAAGTTAGTGAAATTCAAAAATGAACTAAATAAGTATCCTAAGCAAACCTCAAATATATATGCAAATATCGCTTACCATTATAGTCAACTAAGAGATTTGAAAAATAGCATTGCTTTCTACTGGAAAGCTTTCAAGACATATCCTTCTTCTACTAGGATATATATCAACCTGCTCCGGAGTCTGAAAGCACAAATCTTAAGCTAAAACGCACATAATACAAATTACATTGGACGATAAGAGGCAAATCCAAGAAGCAGAATACGAGTATCCCTATCATTATATTCCGACTTGGGAGAATGATAGGTTTTCACAAACTAATTACTGGTCCTGGGGATTTCGCTACCTTGGGGGCTTACAGGTCGTTTTTGACCAATTGGAAAATCTTTCTTTCGACTCACTTATAGACATAGGGTGTGGCGATGGACGGTTTCTTAGGGAAGTAGCTAAAAGATATCCGAATGCAAAATTGTTGGGTGTGGATATTTCAGAGCGAGCTATCCGACTCGCAAAAGCAATGAACCCCGATCTTAATTACAAGACTATCAATATTATAAAAGAATCTCTAACGGATCGCTTTGATTTGGCAACCTCGATTGAGGTATTAGAACACATTTTACCAAGCCAAGTTGAGCCTATCATAGAGGCAATAGCTAATGTGCTAAATGACAATGGATGGCTCATTCTTACAGTTCCTCATGTTAACAAGCCAGTGCAAGATAAGCACTACCAGCACTTTTCATCAAAACAATTTCGCGAATTGATTGTTCCTTATTTCCGAAACATCGTCTTTATTCCAATTGATGTAAAAACTAAGGTAATGGCGATCATGCAACGGCTTATTGGCGGGGAAGGAAACCACTTCGTCGTAACCAATCACGTGCTATTATCTTTATTTTACCGTTTATATAAAAATCGGTATCTTTACACTAATAATGAACAAAAATGTATGCGAATTGTTGCAATATGCCAGAAAACATGAATGATAATTTAGAAAATGTGTTGGTCACAGCAGTAGTAACCACTATAATCGATTTCAAATGGCTCAATGTGCCATCCGAAGTGTGTTGGTGCAAACCTATAAACCGCTTGAAATTATAGTAGTGGAAGACGGTTCGGATAGTGGCATCAAGGCTTGGTTAAAAAAAAAAGAGCTAAACAATGTCCATTATATCCGCCATGAGGAAAACAAGGGATTGGCTGTCGCCCGTAACACTGGACTAATGCTGGCTAAGGGCGAATATATTGCCTACTTGGACGACGATGATGAATGGAAACCTGAGTGCATAGAAAAGCGGATTGGCATCTTGAAAAGCCTTTCGCCCAATTACCGCAAGCATCTCGGTGTAGTCTACTGCGGTTGCGAAATCCACATTATCCACGAGAGGCGTATTACATACAACATGCCGAAAATTCAGGGCAATATTATGGAATGTATCCGCAATCAAGGACTCTCGACCATCCCCTCCGCCTGCCTATTTCCGAGAAAGATTCTACAGGAAATCTGCGGATTCGACGAAAACCTCTGTTCCTCGGTAGACCACGACATCTGGATGAAACTCGCCGTTGAAGGATGCTATGCCTTAGTCGTGAATGAAGCTCTTGTTATCACCTTTCATACTAAGCGAAAGAAGAGTATGACAGCCGACACTGACTTGCGTATCTGCGGAGTAGAGCAGTACCTAGAAAAATGGAAATCAATCTACAAGGAATGGTATGGCTTAGACGGAGAGAGGAGATTTATGCGACGCTACCGCACCAAAGTGCTTGGACGCTTGGCCGGCCAGAAATTAATCGAAGGAGCAATAGGAGAAGTATGGCATCTCGTTCGACATGTGATTAAACAGAACGCCTATTCGTTGTTTGATTATGCTCTTTTTGTGGCATTGATAGCGTTCCCCCTAATACGATGGATTATTCCGGATAAGATAGTAAGCATGATGAAAAAAAGCAAGATACTAAAGTAAGAACCCATCCTAGAAATACTGAGTTTATCTCATTTTATGACAGAACTTATACAGTTTATGAAACATAGGCGGAGTTGGTCGTTATATATAGTGGCATTAAGTATTTTTCTGACTCCATATATTGGGAGTTTTATATTGTGGCAGTTTGTTATACCCATTATTATTCTCCTTAATATAAAAAAAGTCTGGATAGGTATTAAGAAAAACCGCCACATTTTTTACTTTATAGTCTATATATTGGTTCATTCAATCATTAGCTTTTGCTATTATTCTCTGACAGACGGTATTGACTTAAAGGTTTTTATGTTGCGTATTGGTGTGTTTTTTTGCTCATTTCTTGTGTTTCCTTTAATCCTATCAAATCGTTATTTTCAAACCTTTACAAAAGAAGATTTAAATAGATTTTTTATATTTATTGTTTTCATAACAACGACAGTTTCGTTTTATCAAATTATTGCACAACAATATGACATTTCATTGGCATATTCAGGAATGCAGTCGTATAGAAATTACGGATTCATTTCGCAAATTACCGGTTGTTTCGGTGAGCCAAGATTCTATTCGATTTTTCTAATCGGATGCCTTTATGTGATATTATTCGTTCGTGTAGAAAAAAATAACGCTTTTTTGCTATTTCTAATTCTTAGTTGTTTATTCTTTACCATTAGTCTCGGGGGGTATATTGCATGTATCATTATGGTTAGTTTTTATCTGTCCCGAGGGTTGGTTACATCGTGTAGGATAAATAAAAAAATAGTAATATTGCTGGCCGGATGTATTCTACTAGTGGGGATATTTGGCCATAGCACTATTGACATAACTTTTAATAGGATTGGTAATAGTCTTCGCCTCATTAAAGATATACCCTTTTCTGTTTGGCTAACAGAAGGATACGAACTTAATCTTATTGAATCTCAACAGATTTCAAGCAACCCCTCTCTACCCAAGGGTTCTGTAGTAGTCAGTTTGATAAGCGAGCTTTCATATTTTAGTTATACTTTAAATGAACGTCCATTGTTTGGTTTTGGGATTACATCAAAGGTCAGAAGTATGGGTTTGAATGCATTTGTCGAAATCATTTTTCGCTGGGGTCTTGTGGGCTTTGGATTATTCTTGTTTATGTTCTACCATAGAAGAAATCACTCGCTTAAACGAAATGTTCAATTTTCTTTATTTTTTGTGCTCTTTTGTACCTTGGATGGAGCTATAGCCAAACCACTTTTTTGGCTTATAATGGGTTTAATAGGTCTTTTTGAGGATGCTTATGACACGCAAGTTGTGAAAACTATATGAGAAGAGAATCTTCTATGTTATACATAGTGGACATGCCTCTTGAAAAATATTTCGTAGCCTAAAAGAAGAATTAAGTGTTATATATCATTGTACCTGTACATAACCGTTTAGATAAAACTAAAGCTTTTATAAGGTCATTGAAGCAACAATTTTATAGCAACTATCATCTGGTTATCGTCAATGACGGTTCAACAGATGGAACGGGTGCTTTTATAGACAATTTCAAACATGAATTAACAGTTTTACAAGGTGACGGTAATCTTTGGTGGGGTGGTGGCATAAACCTTGCCTTGGATTATGTTCACAGATATTTGACAGATGATGATTATGTTGCTTTTGCTAACAATGACATAGTGCTACTTGGGGATACAATTTCTATATTGTTGGCGGAGTGTGCTAAGGATAGAAAAGCCCTGTTTCATCCTCTCGTATTGGATCAAAATGGAAAGGCTGTCTCTTGTGGATGCAAGGTTCGCAATTGGGCATTTTTTTTGACTAACCATCCATTTAGACATCAATTAATAAATTCCAAAATGAATTATAAAAATGTATCATTAGACATGATGACCGCCCGATTTTTGACCTTTCATTCGTCATTGCTCAACTATGTGAAAAGGATTGATGTTAGCCATTTTCCGCAGTATGCTGGGGATTTCGATTTCTGTTTGATGGCTAGGAAACGCAATTATTCATGTTTTTTGGTTCCGCGATCAATATGTACGCTGGACATGGCTACTTCTGGTATAAATCCAAACGTTATTAGATCATTTAATCAATTTATAGGTAGTCTGTCTTCTATTAGATCTACAAATAACCTAAAAGTTAGATTGGCTTTTGCCCTAAAACATTGTTGTGCCATTCTATTAGTTCCGCATATGGCATCTACAATTATAAAAATATTTCTTAATTATATCAGATATAGCCTACTAAAGAGATAAGCTTCCGCATTATTTATGTCCATCAAAAATTTTACTACAAGAAAAAGAGAGATTGATTTTTGACAAATCATATGAGTTTTGTCTCCATTATAATTCCTTGCCGTAACGAGGAAAGATTCATTGCTATTTGTCTCGATTCTATTATTGCTCAGAATTATCCAAAAAATAAATTGGAAGTCTTGGTAGTGGATGGTATGAGTAATGATCGCTCTCGTGAAATCGTCCTAGAATATGCTAAACGTTATCCTTTCATTCGACTTCTTGAGAATCCTAAGCTTATCGCACCAACTGCTCTAAATATAGGAATCCATGAAGCTAGGGGGGAGATTATTGTTCGCATAGATGCACATGCTACATATGAAACAAACTACATCGATCAATGTGTTATGTTGCTTCAGACCACAGATGCAACGAACGTAGGAGGCATGCAACGCGCAGTGGGAACAGATTATGTGAGTAATACTATTGCCGTTGCCATTACTCATCCCTTTGGTATCGGAGATGCTAAATTCCGCTATTCGAATCGGGAAGAATGGGTGGACACGGTTTATCTAGGCTCCTGGTACAAACAATCTTTGGAGAGTTTAGGTGGTTTCAATGAGGAATGGGTGGTCAACCAGGACTATGAGTTAAATTATCGACTGCGAGAATCAGGGGGGAAGATTCTGCTCTCCCCTAAAATTCGTTGCCGTTATTATGTCCGTAGCTCGTTCAAAAAGCTCGCTTTTCAGTATTTCCGCTACGGATTCTGGAAGGTGAAGACAATCGTTAACCATCCAAATTCGGTTCGCTGGCGACAACTTGTCCCACCAATCTTCGTATTGGCACTCATTGTATCCCTCACCCTCGTTCCTTTCTTTCATATATGTGTGGTCATTCCAGGACTCTATGTAATCTCGAACATAGTGGCATCTTCCCAAGCCACGAGTCAAAGAGGTCGACGATATCTCCCATTACTCCCTTTTATTTTTGTTACTTTGCATATTAGTTGGGGAATTGGCTTTTTAATCGGTTTGACCCGTTTTGGAATCCCTCGTTTTTCCTTAAGGTTGCTATTGAGATCTCTTGCGGACATTTTTCACAGTCCAAAAGACAATTAGGTTAGAAGCCAAAGAATTTCTCTCGCCTGGATTTATCATTAATATAAAACTAATTTTATTAATATCACTAACAAAATATGAAATTTAAAAAAATTTCGAAACTGAAATTATTCTTAATTCTAGGAGATGTATTTATAATAATTCTATCCATTAACCTATCTTTTATCATTCGCCTAAAAGAATCAACAATAAGTTATCTTGGTTTAAATAAAGGGCTTATCACGACTCTATTAATGTTGGCAATTTTTATTATAAGTTTTTATATTTTTGATTTTTATAATACAAGAGAAAAATTTAGAGGCATTCGATTCTTGGCTAACATGGCTAGTTCATTAACTCTAGTATCCTTAATCTCCATTGGTCTCTTTTATGCATTTCCCTTCATAATCGGTAGAGGAGCATTTTTAATTAGTTTGGTTTTAATAGGAATCTTGGTAGCCACTTGGAGGTTATTTTACTCTTTCTTCTTCAGTCTGGCAATACCGACTAAAGTAGTCCTAATAGTTGGAAAAGGGAAAGTTGCCGAGGCTATATACTCAGTTATTAAAAAGAACCCAGAGTATGAAGTTATTGGCTTCATAAGCGGTGCTTCTAAGAAAAAAGGAGTCCAAGGAAAGAAAATATTAGGAAACACCTCCTCCTTAGAAAAAATAATTAACGATTATAATATTGATGATGTCATTGTAACAATTGAACCAATTAGAAATGGCCAACTAAATAAAATATTAATCAATTGTAAAATGAGAGGAATAAATATTTGGAATATACCGACTTTCTATGAACATTTTATAGACAAGCTGCCTGTTCATCACATCAAGGAAAACTGGTTTTTATTCGCTGATGGCTTTGATAAACTGGGAAGCAACATTCACAAGAGGTTAAAAAGAGCAATAGATTTATTGATATCCATTGCTTTTTTAATTATTGCTTTTCCCATAGGAATCATCATTTCCATAACTATAGCATTAAATTCCAGAGGTCCAGTTTTTTATATGCAAAAAAGAGTTGGTGAGAATCAAAAGCCGTTTAATTTATTCAAATTCAGAACAATGGCATCAGATGCTGAAAAAGGAAATCCCTTATGGGCAGAAGAGAATGACCCTCGTAACACAAGCATAGGAAAGATTTTAAGAAAAACAAGAATGGACGAGTTACCTCAACTTATTAACATAATAAAAGGAGAAATGAGCCTTATTGGTCCTCGTCCAGAAAGAGAATTTTTTGTGAAAAGATTAACAGAAAAGATACCATTTTATTCATTGCGTTTTTCAGTGAAACCAGGTCTAACAGGCTGGGCACAGATTATTTATAAATATGGAGCTTCAGAAGAAGATGCCTTAGAAAAATTACAGTATGAGCTATATTATATCAAGAACATGTCTCTATTTTTAGATCTAAAAATCCTTTTAAAAACAATTAGAATAATCTTGTTAGGAATGGGAAGATAAATGAGCTTTTTCAAATCTTGGGCATTTTGGATGCTTGTTGGCTGTTTCATTGGTTTTATTTTCGGATATTTTGTGGCAACCATTCGTTTCTTAAGCGCACGAGAAAGTAGGCGTGAAGAAAAGCGGGGGCAATCACTAATGAAAGATGAAGATTACAAATGAAAAATCTCTATTTTGATAATAGAAAAAACTCCTGGATTTCTCTCTTGCCCTTATTCCTTTCTCTTTATCTATTGTTCTCTATGGTATCAATTAGCCTAAGCCAGATGTTCCTCTTTTTCGCTCTCATCTGTTGGCTCATTATTCTCATCAGGAAAAAACAAAAGTTCATCTTCCCTTCCTTTTTTTGGCCTTTAATCGTCTATATTGTTTTATCGCTTGTTTCATCCTTCCTATCTGTCAATCCAGAGGCTAGCTTAAAAGATAGCAAAGGACTCCTTCTCTTTCTTATTGTTCCCATAGTCCATACAGGTTTCTCTAAGGAAGATTTACTCAAAAAAGCTAACCTGGCTCTTTTGGCTTCAGCTTATCTAAGTTGCCTTTATTCTCTCTTTTACTTCTTTTTCAAAGCTTCACCATTGGAGAGAATAGAAGGATTCATGGGGCAAGTCATGACCCAGGGTGGACTCCTCCTTCTTTTTAGTTGCATGGCCTTAAGCATGCTTCTCTTTACCCATAATAGAATAAGATACCTATGGGGATTAGGACTTCTCCTTTCTCTTTTTGCGCTAATCTTTACTCAAACTCGAAGTGCTTGGGTAGGACTGGTTGTAGCTTCATCCCTCATCTTGCTCATCTACAAACCCAAAGCCTTAATCATTGTGCCTCTTGCGATTGGTATTTTTTACTTCGCAAGTCCTCAATCTATAAAAAAGAGAACCCTCAGCATTTTCAGCCTAAAAAACAACAAGCCCAGAATTGAATATATGAGGATTGGGATAAAAATCATCAAGGACTACCCCATCTTCGGAACTGGTCCCGACACTGTGGATATGGTTTTCCAAAACCCAAAATATGAACTCTCTGCGGGAGCAAAAAGGAATGTTCATCTCCACAATAATATCCTCCAGACAGGAGCGGAAAGAGGAATTCCAACCCTTCTTGCTTGGTTCACCTTCATGGTCTGGGCTTTTATCTCTCTTTTAAAGCTTCTCAAGAACAAAGACCCCACACTCCTCCCATTCACCGTAGCCGCACTAGCGGCACTTTTTGCTCTCTTTACCGCGGGTCTTTTTGAGTACAATTTCGCTGACTCTGAAATCACAATGCTTTTTCTTTACATGATAACAATTCCTTTCTCTTTGGTTCGAATCCAAAAAAAAGAATGACCTAAAGTTTAAGATAAATATCTAGGACCGATTTCGCTAGGAGACTGTGTCGCACAACGGATATTATGTCAACTCACTACTAGTAAAATGACTTTGAAGGAGAAAAAATGAATTTTCGAAAACGATTTATTTTGTTTTCTTTTATTGCCATATTTTTATTTGCCATAATGTTTGTCTGGGGTTTCTTTGCCCATAGAAATAAAATATTT
>Ga0209977_10000835_pt1 | contig 12784 bp, 12 predicted proteins | sample SumtaG_2_FD_183113 | JGI IMG/M metagenome (GOLD analysis project Ga0209977, IMG submission 183113) | Deep subsurface microbial communities from Indian Ocean to uncover new lineages of life (NeLLi) - Sumatra_00607 metaG (SPAdes) (version 2) | ecosystem: Environmental > Aquatic > Marine > Oceanic... | reverse complement strand
TTATTGAAACATTAAAAAATATAAATCAAAAATACTATAGAGATTTCAGTAGTGAATAAATTATTGAATAAAAGTTTAAAAAAAAAAAACATATTATTATTACAAGCTATTAAAAACAACTTCCAGTAAAATTCTCAAAAATGTCGCAACAATCCGAACAAAAACGCCAGTTTTTATTTAAAATTCTTGTAGTAGGTGATGGTGGGGTTGGAAAGAGTACTATGATACAGAGGCTAATTACAGGTCATTTCGTGCCGATGAAAATTACAATTGGAACTGATTTATTGACATGGAGCACAACGAGAGACGAAATTGATATTAAACTTCAGATTTGGGATTTTGCTGGCGAAAAAAGATTCAGATTCTTCCTACCGAACTATTCTAGAGGCGCTCAAGGTTGCTTACTCTGTTTCGACATTTCGAGATATACTAGTTTTCAGAACCTTCAAGAATGGTACGATATTGTAAAGGAAAATACGAACGACACAATTTTTTTTCTTGTGGGTTTAAAGGCAGATTTATCAGAATCAAGAAGAACTGTTCAAAAAGAAGATGCAGAAAAATTCAGAAACGAACACAATATACCTTTTCTAATAGAAACTAGCTCTAAAACTGGAGATAATAATAATAATGTGTTTGAAACTTTAGTAGAAGCAATGTTAAAAAAAAGAGAGTTAATTTAACTCATTTATAATTCTTATTCAAGAATATCTCTAAATTCATCAACATTTAACTGAAGATATTTAGCTGTAATTAAGTCTTTACCTAGTAAATTTAGAAAGTTTTTCCTTCTTTTCCTATTAAGGAATTTCTTCATTTCGCTAAGGTCTGGTTCTTTATTCGTTATTTCGAGCAATTTATTTTTTATCGCGTGATCTACAACTTTTTGCCCTATATCCGTTCTTATTATTAAAAAGGCTTCTCCTGAACCTTTTGGAGCTCCCCATGGGCTATAAGAAATATCTGAAAATTCACCAGTATAATCAGTACAATATTTGCAACCTGTCATTCCTCCAGAGGAACAAGCAAAGGCAATTTTTAGAGAAGTTCTTTCCGCTCCTGTGTTAAAATCGCTCGTTAGTATCTTAGCGAGTCCTTGAAGATGGCAAGGGTTTCCAATAATACCAATATCTCGTTTCCTGTCTAAGTAAGCCTGGCCAATTCCTGTTACCAAAGGACCAGCCATATCCATAGTTTTTTCGGGAATATATTTTTTCGCATCGTTTGCATTGTCAACAACCACAGGAAAAGATACTGGTGGTTTTTGGCTTTTAGGTTCTCCTAAAACAAAATGTTTTGTTACTCCAGATTCAAAAGCAGCTAACACTAAATTATAAAGAATTTTATCTTTATTTTTAGATTTTACTTGGATAATATCTTTATAAACTCCCACTCCTAAATCAACGCGTGTTTGACCGAACATTTTTTGCTCGATTTCAGAAATCGGTAGAAAACTGCGTGGACAGGCATTATAACACAAACCTACAGTCTCAGCACACTCATCTACTACATATGCTAACCCAGTTTCTTTATTGAAATCCATATGTGGACAGAAAGCGTTACAACTTCCGCAATGAATGCATAATCCTCCAAAAATAACTTCATTTTCAAGATCTTGACTTGATTTTTCAATCTTCATCGACAATTTCACTTTAAAATGCTATTAATCAATATTTTATTATTGATTAGTAAAATAAATCATGACATTTAAACCTTAAACGAAATTTCACACTCTCTATGTGATGAGCAATCAAGGATAACCCATTAAAATCTGTGATGTTTTAATGGAACAGATTTATTTAATCCATTAAGTTTTAGGATAATGATAAAGAGTTTCATTTTTAAAAAATATTCTCAACACAAAGACATATACATCAAAAGTTCTTACTATATTCTGGTTAAATTTTTCTAAGCGAAAACCAAGGTTGTGTTTATGAATTCTGATTTAGCAGAATATTTAGAATATTTGTGTAGAGAAATCTAAGATATGACTTAGACTTTAACATTCCTCTTCATCATCTACTAAAAATCGGGAACAGGTTTCATCCAATTTCTTAATTATATGGTTTCGATCTTTCCATATAATCCATGTGCTTCCAGATTTTTCAAAGAAAAATCCATCGTAATCATCCTTTATCTTAATTAAGGTCTTTTTCACAAAACTCCAAGAAAATCCAGTTCGCTCAACGACTTCTGCAATTGCGATGGGATGATTAACTGCGAGCTTACCGTTAAAAAAAGCTATTATTTTTTCAAAACCCGTTTTAGGGGTTGTACTTTTCTCGTTCAAAATATAGAATTCAATTTAATTTTTGTATACTTCAAATAAAGATTTAGTATATTTAATACTCATACTTTAGATTTATTATCGCTTCTACCGTGAACTTTAGTTTTAAAAAATAATTACTTTCTAAGTTTAAGAAAAGCTCCAGATTTCATCATGTCGCACGGTTTAAAATAATTTATATGGGTCATTTCGCTTAGTTCTTCTAGCATTAGAGACCATTTTTCGTAATTTCTTTTACCAGCTCCAAATGGTCCTGGCATATCCATTCCTGCTAACATTGTATCATCAATTATTTTATATCCGGAAACAATTTTTTCCTCCAGTAACCTACATCCTTCGTTTAATTGAATTGCGTAATATTGTTCAGGGTTAAATAAGCCTGCCTTTTCATTAGTTTTACGATTAGGTTTTCCTTCAACCCACTTGTAAATACCTTCCCCCGTTTTTCTCCCCAAATTACCTTCTTTGAGAAGGTTTGTAAGCGTTTTACCGGGAGCAAATTCAGGCGACATTTCTTTAACAAAATAATTCATTACATCACAAACAATATCTAAGCCTAAAAAATCCCATTTAGCTAATGGCCCCAATTCGGGGGGAGACACGAAATCGTTGTCGATTTTCTCATGAGGAATTCCTTTATCAGTAGCCATATCTAAAATCCAATTAAATAAGAGGCTTGTTGCAATAGTTAATCGATTTACAATGAATCCAGGACTTTCTTTTTCTATTTTTGCGATATATCTTTTACCCTTGACTGCGGGTAACCTCTGACCGATCGCTACACCTAAATCAAAAGCTTCTTGTGATGTTTTTTCTCCTTTTATTACTTCTATTAGCCTGAGCAAAGGAATAGGAGTAAAAAAATGCATTCCGATTACTTGTCCAGGTCTTTTTGATGCCTCTGCGATTTTGGTAATGCTCATAGTCGATGTGTTTGTCGCTAATAAAGCGTGCTCTGGAGCAAATTGCCCTAATTCTTCGAACAGTTCTTGTTTTAATTCCATTATCTCGGGTATTGCTTCCACAACAATATCTGCGTCTTTAATTGAAGAGATTAAATTTTTATCGAGTACCAGTTTTTTCATTAATTCACTCGTTGTTAACCCGTGCGCTAATAGACCCTTGGATTCCAATTTGTTAAGACCATTTAGTATATAGATTTTAGCATTTTTTAAAGCATTATCGTTAGTATCGTTTATGTAAACTTTATTAAATATGTTTGACATGAGAGCAACTTGAGCGATTTCTCTACCCATTGTTCCTGCTCCGATAACTGAAATTGTTTTAACCTTACTTATATCTACTATAACTTATTACACCTTAATTATTGGAAAATAATGAGATATATGAATTTTATATATATCTATGATAAGAAATCACAACTCATATAAAAAAGATTGTTACAATTAATTGAGAGATTAAAAAAGCACCAATTCCTAAAAAGATGCTAATTGGAAGTCCTGGTAAAAGCTTATTCTTTTTTAATCCCGAGATAGTAATTCCTGTTCCAATTACGATTGCTATTGCGGTTAAAGCTGTGATTATGATATTATTCGTAAATAAAAGTACACTAGAAGTAAGTAAACCATAAAAAGCTAAATCTCCAATTCCAATTTCTAAATTAGATGTATCGTAAATTGCATTACCACTTTCAATTTGCTCTTTTATTTCTGCTTTTTCCATCTCATCTTCATTACTATTCTCTGATATTAATTCTATCATTTCCTTAATAGGTCCTTTTTTATAGAGGACAGCAAACATATCCCAGAAAGATATACCAACCAAAATAGCGAGAGTGCTCCAAAAAGGTAAAACAATACTCATAGAAGCACTTATCAAAAGACTGATATAGAGGACGATAAAATTTTTAGTTTTTATAGATTTTGAAGTGAAATATTTATAAAGGAGAAAGAAAACAGAAATAGCTGTTCCCATTGGTAAATACCAATCCGTAAAGAGAATGTATAGTTTAACAACAAATGTAGTCTCAGGAAACTGGATGAAAATTAAGTAAATAATGACATCTAGGAACATTAAGGTAATGAAAAAACTAACAAAACCGAAACTTATTCCAAAGAGGTACTTCAAGACACCCATCCCGAGCTTTTTGATAAAAAATACTATTAAAAATCCAAACACGACCGCAATTATCGTAAAAAGTACTCCATTTAATAGAACAGCTAAAGGTCCCAATTCACCTTCAGGAAAGTAACTTTCTTCTACTTGAACTCCCGCAACAACGAAGGTGAGATACGCTAGTATTGAAGATAGGATTATTACGACAACGATAGGAATTGAATAAAATTTGAACTTTATTCGATATGTTGGTAAAAAATGTGGAATGAAATCCTTTTCGATAATTTCCTTTTGTTCTTCTTCAGTTTCTGAAAAATCTTGCACTTCTTCTTGGTCTTTTTTTCGGGTGTTTGCTGAATTTGGGTTATTAGACATTGTTTTAAAGATTATGTTTTTTGAAAAAATAATTCAAATTAATAAAATAATTAATAATTTAAATATGTAATAATAATGAATTATTAAGTTGGGTAAACGTATTGTAAAATAATGAAATTATGCCAAAATATCAAAATAATAAATATTTTTTCATTAATCAAGAAATTCCACTACCATCAAGTCAATACCTCTCTATAAAGCACATTTATCCCAGCCATTTGGGAATAGTTTTTATTGGAAAGATTTCAATATCCATTTTAACGAAATTAGAGTTTTATATTAATAAAATATTCAGCTCATTTTTTTATGAAATTCTTTTTATTGGAGAGACCGAAATCCCCTCAGTTTTGTATGAAAATGAGATCAGAAAAGAACATAATCTGTTAAAACAAGCCTCTAAAAAGGTAATCCTTCAACCAACTAACAAAATATATAATATCATTAAGAATTTGATGAAAGAACATAAATTTAATGTAGGTTTAGGACTTACGGACCTACCTATTTATTCAAGCAACGACGAGAGCTTACTCTTCTTATTTGGAGAATCTAATATCAACGACCGGTGTGCAATAGTTTCTACTCATAGGTTGATTCCATACTTTAATGAAGAATCAGGATGTAACTTAAAACTTAACAAAAGGATAATTAAAGAGGTAATTCACGAAATTGGACATATTATCATTAGCCTTGAACACTGTCTTACTCCAGATTGCGTTATGCGATATTCAAAAAATATAGAAGAGATCGACATTAAATCAGTATACCTTTGTAAAAAATGCCAATCTAAATTAAACGAGGTTAGAAGAAAGAATAATTTTTAAAAAGTAGCATGAGGTAATTGGTGCATAAACTCTTTTACTAATTCAACACGAACTTTCCTATCTACTTTATTATATCGTAGAGGATAAAGTTGATCAATTGTAAATTTGTATAGTTTAATCCATGTTTTTGCGATCTCGCTTACTCTATAATCTTGAGCAATTTTTTGAGCGTTTTTTCCAAATTCAGCCCTAAGATCATCATCTTTTAACAATTTAACAATGTAATCTTTAAACTGATTAAGATTGTTGGCTAAATAACCAGTTTTACCGTGTCTAATTATATTGCTGATTCCGCATGCGTTAGCTCCAACATTTGGAGTTCCTTGAGCCATTGCTTCAAGCAATACAAGTCCTTCAGCTTCAATCCACGACCACAAACAAGTCAAATCCGCAGTGTCGTATAATTTTAGTAAGTCGGGAAAAGGGACTCTTCCAGCATACGATACAAAATCTCTATACTGTTTCTTTTTAATTATTCTTTTTACTTGGTCCTTTGAAGGTCCAGCACTCCCAACTAGCAAAAGATGAGCATCTGGAACTTCGTCATGTACTCTTTTAAAGGTTTTAATAATATCTATAGGATGTTTTTCAGGAGATAATCGTGATGCGTATAAAAGAACTTTCTTTCCTTCTAAGCCATATTTCTCACGGATTCCATTTTCTTTTAAATTTGTGTAATACAAGTCGCGAATTCCGTTGGTCATGCAAACTATTGGTTCCTTGAACCTATAATCTCGTAGTAAATCTTTTTTGGATTTTGTAGCGACATGAACAAAATCATATTTATCGACAATGTGGCGTTCATATCTCCAGATCAGGTCGCCTTTTGTTAATAACTTACCAATTATGGGAACATACTGAGCAGTATAATATTGCATAGGGCTATTGTGAGTTCCAATCATTGGAATACCTAAATACTTAGCCCAATTTATAGCCATTGTCCCTACAACAGCATGTGTATGAATATGGGCTATATCTAAATAGTCATGTTTACAGAAAAAGATTTTGTGTATAGGAGCACTTAGAACAAAACCGGTATTATGGCCTATAATAGCTCCTCCAATTTCGTGAAAAAATAAAGTTTTCGGTATTTTGTAACCATTTTGAATTCTTGGTGCAAAAACATGAACATTGTGTCCAAGATTAGCAATTGCTTCGGATAAAAATCTTACTGCGTGAGCGGTCCCGTTGATTTGGCTGTACATGGTGCTGAAAAATCCAATGTCAAAAACTTTTTTAACCACGACTGTAGACCCCTAATAAATATCATTAATAGTATTAGTTATATATAGATAAATGTCTAGGTTTTTTAAACTGTTTCTTTTATTAAAAATTTCACAGTTTCTTAATAAAATAGTTAAAACCGTTAGTTTTATATGTGATATTTTAAAATTGAAACAATTTTTTTAAATATTATAGTAATATCCAGAGGAATTATTACCAATCGAAAATTTTTAATCATGGTTAATTTAGATACTAAATTTGTTTAAGTAGGTGAGTAAAAACAGTGCAGAAATATCACATGCAAAAAAAGGAAAGAGAAATTTTAGACAAAAAAATCATTATGGAAATATTGAATAACGGTAAGTTTTCAACAATTTCTATGTGTAGAAACGACGAACCGTATATTGTAACGCTTAGTTATGGTTTTGATGAGACTTTTAATTGCTTGTACCTTCATAGCGCTCAAAAGGGATTAAAATTAGAGTATTTAAAGGAAAATAAAAAAGTTTGTGGGACAATATTAGAAGATTTAGGCTATGTTAAGGGTGCTTGCTCTCATAAATACCGTTCCATTGTTTTTTGGGGGGATATGACAATTGTAGAAGACTTGGATGAAATTAAGCATGCGTTTGATATAATGCTAAAACACTTAGAAGAGAATCCAAGTAAATTAAAGAAAAAATTCTTTAAAAGTGAAGAATCCTATATTAACACTTGCTTACTAAAATTAGAGATTAATTTAATTACAGGAAAGGCTTCTGAATAGTTGTATTAAATTATATATTCGAAATCATTCTAAAAACACAAAATTTTTTTTAATTGTTTGATAATTATAGATATGGATGCTTTAGAAGAAAAAGAAATCGTTGAAGATATTCTAAAAAACAGAAGAATACCATATTCGATAGAATTATTAGAAGTTGACGATAATAAATATACGGTTCGTAATAATTTTGGCTCAACAGTGGTGTATATTAAAAAAGATGACAAATATTATTTAGAAGAGGAATTAGATTAATACGGAAAGTAATTTAACAACAACATATAGTGATCCTTTTCTGTTTGAATTGATTTTTCCTGATATATTGAGCAGAATTATTTCGTTCTCAGTTTTAAGAAGCGTTTAATATAATAGTAAATTAAGAGTCTTTATTATTTTTAATAGAGAGAAATTAAGTAATTAATAGAGATAAAAGACCATCTTAGAGACTATTATAATTCCATATACATAAAATTATAAGATTGCTATTTTTTTACTTAATCAGAAATAGAATAAGTTACTCATTATTCGAAGGTTGCGTTTATGGGAAAAAGAAAACTTAAATCTAAAGGATCTGAAGAGAAATCAACTGAACAATTCCGTGCGGTTATTAACAATTCCACGACTCTTTCTATGTATAACGAGAAAAGGAGGTCGGTCTGTGTCGTTCGGAAGAATTTAGCGAAAGACTACGATGTTGAAGTAGATGCCTCTGAAGCACCAGTACTAAACAAAATTTCGGAGAATCCCCAACCTTTTGAAAGTTCGATGGCTCATCTTAACATATTGGAAGAAGAAGTATTTCCTCTAATTGATGCGTTTAAAATAGTTTTTGGAGAAGAGAAAGAGTTAAGGCTACGATCCATTAAATTGGCTGTAGGGGGAAGTAATACCGATTATGTTTCAATCAGAGAAAAAGATTTAATAAAATACGATGTTAAACCAACTTTATCCGGATTGAAAATTTTTATACAAGAAAATAAGGAAAGTATCTTAGGCTTTTTAGATAGTGAATATGTGAGTGAAGAAGGAAATGTAATATACTTAAAGTGTGAGAAGAGAGATGTATCCGACGATATTTATTCTATTAAAATTAAAATTCTCGCGTCTATGCAACAACGAGGATATTTTCTCCAACAAGAACATAAATATTATGGTTTGCAATTATTTATAATAATAGAATCAAGAAAACCTAACAATAATAAACTACTTGAATTTTTAAAAGAGCTCGGAATAGATTGGGAATTAATTTTTTTAAGAAGAAGGCTAGCAATTCACGATTGGACTGAAATCGAGTGTCAAGCAAACCAGGATAATCTAAAAAGTTATTTAAGAGTTAAATATGATACTCTAAATTATTTTGACATCAACAACATGATAAGATTGATACTGCATAATGAACTTCCTTTTAATGTTGCAGATAAAATGGGGTCTTTATTATTTAAAATGAAATCTGAGAGGTCATTTCAGCTAAAAGAAAAGAAAACTTATGGTGGAATGAATTACGAGGAATCCTTTCAAAATAGAAGTAATATTCGTCGAGCAAATTATGAGGATCCAGTGCAATCAGTAGATGAATATTCATTAACATTAAAAAAAGCGGAAATTGCTGCTGCTGCTAAAATTGCGTGCGCGTATTTGGGTGTCCCACATCAAATAGAATTTGACAAAGATATCTCTGATGCAGAGATATTAAAATATCAACACGAATTAACTAATTTTTAAATTTTAGTTTGATTGCAATAATATAAAAAGAAATAGTAGATAAATTTACAAATCAATTTCTAGTTTAATTTATAGGACTCCTTTAATAATTTGTGGTTAATTTCACCAACAGTAACAGTCTTTCCGGTTGTTGTATTTGTAACAGTGTAAATCGCGGGTGCAAATAAACCAGGATCAATTGCGTAGAAATCGTAATTTGCTGCTTTAAATGTCTCTAAAAATGGTTTACCATAGCTTTTTGAGGTATTAGCAGGGGCTTTTTCCAGTAGTTCAAATAAATCGTCTTGTTCGTCTTTTTCAACTTCTATAGTATAGTATGTCATACCTGTAGCTATTATGGAATCGTTAGTTCGTCCCATGGCTCCAAGATCGTCTTTAGCAATTGGGGCAATCGTTGTTGTTCCAAAACCATCCTTAATGACACCAAGAGGAAATTTTATTTCATGTAATTTATGCATTCCAGTTTCGACTATTCTCGCAGCTACTTGTATCGAACCAGTTAAACATGCTGTTGGAGCACAAAGTGCATATGTTTTATCAGGTCCAACTTTGCACTTTTCGGCTACCAAAGCCATTACTTCTTCAGTTGGTAGTTTTGGAGTTTCAAAGGCGATAATGGCACAATCAGAATCATCTTCATAGTCAATTTCATCAAATAATTTCTCGACTTTACTTTTTGCTCGAGCTGGTCCTGATCCCAAAGATTCAAAAACTTTTTTTTTTTTAATTTCTCCGTCCTTTTCAATTTCTTTTTTTAATTTTACTTTCCATCCCGCTAATTGTGACGCCATACATGATATTAATGGGTGTGATGTGCGAACATTAACGCTTGGGATAAAATGTTCATCTAATTTGTAAAATGCAAAATCGACCGTTCCTAATCCACCCATACAAATTTCTCCAAACATTTTTCCTCCATTCCATGATGTATTTGTCATATCTAAGACGGTTGCTCCATTATCATATTGAATTATTTCTGTTTTGTAATATTCTTTATTCTCTATTATTTTATTAACAAGTTTTAAAGTTAACTCGTTTATTTTAATGTGGTGTGTCATATTTTTCACTTAAGTTTTTTTTTAATTGAGTATTTATTATTAAAATCTTATTTTTATATATATTAAATTAAGTTTATTTTAAAATTTTATAAAAAATGAATAAAAGAACAACAAACCTTGAGTTATTAAATTCTGATCTTAATAAGGCTAAAAATTGGTTTTTAGACCATCTACCAAAATTGGAATCAACCGTACATATCTATACACATCTTGATGCCGATGGATTATCGGCTGGAGCGATTCTCGGAAAAGCGTTATACAGAGAAAAAATTCCATTTCAAATTACCGTTTTAAGGCAGTTGGAAAGAGAAGAGATAATAAAAATTGCAGAAAATTCTAAGGATAATAAGAAATTCTTAATTTTTGCTGATTTTGGAAGTGGTCAATATTTAGAACTCACTGAAAAACTAAATAATTTCGATAACAATGTTCCTTTTATTATATTAGATCACCATTTACCTCAAAATATCTCGGATAAAAACGATGGTAAAATTAAAGAAATTTACTCAAATTCAAGGCCTTGGCACATCAATCCTTATTTTTACGAATTTGACGGTAGTGGTGAAATTTCTGGAGCGGGGATTTGTTATCTTTTTGTAAAAACTTTAAATCAGAAAAATTTCGATTTATCTCCTATTGCACTTGTAGGAGCAACGGGAGATATTCAAAGTCGAGGCCCTAATAATTCTTTTACGGGATTAAATTCTATAATTTTAAAAGATGCTACAAACGCAGATTTAGTTGAAGTGAATAACGATTTGAATTTTTCATCGATTAAACCTTTAAATGAAGCAATCTCATATTCAAGTGAAATATTCCTTCCAGGATTAAGTGATAATACAAGTAAGATGCTAAAATTTTTAAAATCCTTAGGGATTTTAATGGAAAATTCACAAGGAGACATAAGAACCCTGAACGACCTTAATCAAGAAGAAAAACAAAAAGTTTCCACCGCAATTATAGAGTATATATCTCTAAAGTTAAATATAGAGCCATCTGAAATTATAGGAAAGCTTATCATAAAAAGACATATATTGAAGAACGAAATTGTGGGATCGCAATTACATGATTTAAATGACTTTGCGTATCTATTAAATTCGTGCGGAAGGAGTGATAACGCATCTTTAGGAATTGCAATAGCAATGGGTGATAGAAGAATTGCTTATAATAAAGCGAAGGATCACTTGTTAAATTATAAGAAATCCTTAGGTCAAGCGTTATCGTGGTTAAAGGATGAGAATAAAATCCAATACAAAAACAATATCCAATATTTTTTTGGCGAAAATGTTATCTTTGAAAACATTGTAGGTACTATCGCTTCTATGTTAATATTTAGTAAAAGTGGTATTATTGACATAAATAAACCAATTTTTGGGTGCGCAAAAAGAAAGGACGAGGATGTGTACAAAATATCGGGGAGAGCTCACAAAGATATTGTAGAAAAGGGCGTAAATCTTTCAGAAGCAATTAGAGAAGCTTTAGAACTTTCAAATTTAGAAGCCCTAGGCGGTGGACATCCCCCAGCGGCAGGTACGAAAGTACCAATAAATAAAATAGATGTTTTTTTAGATAATTGTGATATCGTAATTGGAAAACAATTGCGAGAGAATTAGAAATTTAATTTAAAATATTACTTTCTATAATAGATAGCTTTCTCCTATCTCTGGTGCTACAGAATTATAATTTTTTTTTGATAAATTATGAGCAAAGGAAGTCGTTGCTTTCTCATCTCCGTGTACGCAAAAAATAAAATTAGAGTTATCGCGAAATTTAAGTTGATTAATATATTCGTTTAGGTGGACTTTATCTGCGTGACTTGAGAAGTCAAAGTATTCTATTTTACACTTTGCTTTAATTAACATATCTCGTGATTGGAAATTTCTTCTGCCTTTCTCTTTAAACTCAAAAATTTTTTCATCAACTAATTTTCTACCAGGGGTCCCCTCTACTTGATACCCAACTAAAAAAACAGCAGAATTTGGATCATCTAAAAAAGTTGGGATATAATCTATAGCAGCTCCACCTTTTAACATACCTGACGGAGATATAATCAAAGCTCGAGACTTTCCTCCAATTTTCTTTCTCTTCTCCTTAGAAACGAATTGAGCCTTTTTCGCTGCTGACTTAAAGCGAGCAAAATCACGGAATGATTCAGGAAAATGAGAATACTCTGTTAAAATTTTCCTAGCTAGCCCATCGATGTAAACATCGTTTTTATAATTGTACTTTTCTAAAACAAGCAAAATTTCCTGTGATCGAGCAACCCCAAAAGCAGGGATTAAAACACTTCCACCGTTCTCAATGGTGTTTACAGTGTCTTCAATAAAATTTTTTTCGAGTTCTTCTCTTAAGGGATGATCTCTATCAGAATATGTGGATTCTGTAATTAGAGCATCTATCTCAGGTAAATCGTGAGGGTTAGCTGGAGAAATTAGGTTTGTTTCTTGGTTGTTGATGT
>Ga0209977_10000834_pt1 | contig 12785 bp, 10 predicted proteins | sample SumtaG_2_FD_183113 | JGI IMG/M metagenome (GOLD analysis project Ga0209977, IMG submission 183113) | Deep subsurface microbial communities from Indian Ocean to uncover new lineages of life (NeLLi) - Sumatra_00607 metaG (SPAdes) (version 2) | ecosystem: Environmental > Aquatic > Marine > Oceanic... | reverse complement strand
TCTCTTCTTGAGGATATAAAGGGAGATAAGGTTAAAGATAAAAAAGTGAAATTACTGGCCACGCTGGCCTGCAAGACGGCGGTGAAAGCCGGTCAGCCTTTGTCTTTCGAGAAGATGAGTTATCTTGTAGAGGAACTCTTCAAGACATCGAATTCGTCCCTCTGCCCTCACGGAAGACCGGTCATGGTGAAGATAGAAAGAAAGGAAATTGAGAGAGGCCTCAAAAGAGAGTGAAATTGACAATACATTTGTGTTTTGCTATAAAAATTGTGGGCAGGAAAAGGGGACAGACTACTTTTTTGGGACTGTCCCTTTAAGTCCTTATTGTAAGGAAGATAGGGGCTGTCCCCCATCGCAGAAAAGTTGCCTGTCCCCTTTTCCTATAGCCGGGGAGTAGCGCAGCCTGGTTAGCGCGCCTGCCTTGGGAGCAGGAGGTCGTCGGTTCAAATCCGATCTCCCCGATTAATGAACAAAGAGAGCGTTGGTTCATTGATACATACAGGTTGATTCAATCCAAGAAATGCGCGCCTGTAGCTCAGTCGGATAGAGCAGCTGCCTTCTAAGCAGCGGGTCGGGAGTTCGAGTCTCTCCAGGCGTGCCAGCCTTTCTCTTATTTCTGGATCGTCCACTTCGATTAATACAACATGAGTTTGGTGCATTTTAGGTATCAGGTCTGGAAAAGGGGGGACGATGTCTGATTTACACTCAGGAGAGAATCGCAATTCAATTTTGTCTTCTTTCAATCGACTAAACTTTGGGGATGAAACCCCTGGTTGAAACGGGATTCATTTCTAGAAAAGGAAGAAGATGGAAGGAAAGATCAAGGCAAGCAAGAAGATTTCGAGGAGAAGACTCGTTCGCGGGAGATTCGTTTTTTCTGACCTCCATCTTGAGAAAGGATAGTTCCATGATGCAGGATATGTCTTGGCGTTTGTACGTGCTATTCATGAGATTTTTCAAGTATCGACCACCAGGAATAGCGAGACGTGCCTTGAGTAGGATGCTCAGAGTCGCGGCAAGGTTTGGAGAGGAGGGATAATGGAAAAGAGATTTTATATAAGAGGATATAAAGGAAGAGTCGGTTTTCCGATCCTTTTCGATGACGCCACCTATTCATTTGAAGAGGCGAGAACCAAGGCGAGAGAATATTTCGACCAGATCGCCCCTCTCTGTAAAGTGATCATCTTTGAGCATGACAATGGCAGTGGAGAGAGAGCTGCGCGCTTTATTTACAGGAATGAATCGGGAAGGCCTCAAGAAATCGGTGATTGGTGGGAGAATTATTGAAACCTGGCCGAGGTCTCCCCATCCTTTCAAATATCCGTGTCCATCCGATATTCATTCAACCCCCAAGCATTTGATCGCTGTAAAAGTTTCCTCCCCGGAAGTCATCCACTTTGATCCTTTCCCTGCATTTTGTTACATCCTAAAGGAAGGAGAATGAGAAAACCGGAGGAGGCTCGGACAATTTGCCGGTTGGAAGCCTTCAGGGAGCCATCCTCTATTGCGATGAACCAGATAACCTTTTCAGATGAGGGAATAAATTCAAAATTCACCTTTCAAATCCTCTCAACGGATGATTGACACTGCGAGGGTTCTCTGCAAACATTGGAAGCTGTTGCGGCAGTCATGCGGATATGATTTAAAATGGATGTGTTAAAAGAGAAAAGTCTGAAGAGGAGAGCGTCATTCATGTTTGGAAGATATATTGAAATACTTGTGTTAAAAGTTGACAAATATTGTCAAATTGTATATTTTATAAACACTTTAAGGATAAAAAATGGGATCAAATCTTGGTGAACTTCTCATTCGGGAAAAACTCATCTCTGCAGAGCAGTTAAAATCTGCTCTCGAGTATGAGAAGAAAAACAAAGTGACTGTCGGGAGCGCCCTCGTTGCTTTAGGTTTAATCACAGAAGAAGACATGGCTCAAGCCTTAAGCCGACAGCTGGGCTATCCTTATATCGACCTGAGTCAATTCGAAGTCTATCCTGATGTCATAGAACTTATCCCTCCGGACATCGCAAAAAAACACATGATCATGCCCATCCATCGAATTCGGTCGTTTCTGACGATGGCGATGGTTGACCCCACAGACCTGGACGTGATTGAGAACGTCAGGTTTCGAACAAGCTTGAGCATCCAACCGGTCATCGCATCTGAATCGGGGGTCTCGGAAGCTATAAGCAAATACTACGGCGCATCTGATTCTATGCGTGTCAAAGAGATAATCGATGAGATCGAACAGGCTGATGATGGTTCGGTGAATGTCGTCGAGGAAGAAGAGGATGAATATGACATCGAAGAATTGACCCGCTCTACGGAAGAAGCGCCTGTCATCACTCTTGTGAACACAATATTCATGGATGCTATTAAAAAAGGAGCCAGTGACGTTCATTTCGAGCCCTATGAGCGTTCCTTCCGGGTCAGGTACCGCATAGACGGCGTCCTTCATGAAATGATGGCCCTGGCCATGAAATTCAAGAACCCGGTCACATCCCGCGTGAAGATTCTCTCCAACATGGATATTGCAGAGAAGAGGCTGCCTCAGGACGGCCGTTTAAAAATGAGAGTGAAATGGGGAGACGACAATAAAAAAGAAGTTGACATGAGAATTTCCTGTGTACCAACGATATTCGGGGAGAAAATCGTATCCCGTATCCTTGACCGGGAAAACTTGCAGTTAGACCTTACCAAACTCGGCTTTGAGAAAGAATCCCTCAAAAGTTTTAATGAGGCCATCAAATTGCCCTTCGGGATCATTCTCGTCACAGGACCGACAGGAAGCGGTAAGACAAACACACTGTATTCTGCGATCTCAACACTCAATTCCCAGGAAAAGAACATCATGACTGCGGAAGATCCCGTTGAGTTTTATATGTCGGGCGTCAACCAGGTCAACATCAAAGAAGAGATCGGATTGAATTTCGCTACTTCTCTCAGGTCCTTCTTGAGGCAGGACCCCGATATCATGCTTATCGGTGAGATGAGGGATTATGAAACTGTTGATATTGCTGTGAAGGCCGCGTTGACAGGACACTTGGTTTTCTCCACAGTTCATACCAATGATGCTGCAGGCACGATTACCAGGTTGCTCAATATGAATGTCGAGCCTTTTTTGATCTCGGACTCTCTTGTTCTTGTGGTGGCTCAAAGACTGGTGAGAAGGCTGTGTAAGAAATGCATGGAGGAACACAAGATTGCGCCTGAAGCCCTTGTGGATATTGGGTATCCCCCTGAGGATGCAGAGAAGATTAAGCCTTACAAAGCGAAAGGCTGCTCCCTCTGCTCGGATACAGGGTACAAGGGAAGAGTCGGGCTCTTTGAGACCATGCAGGTGACCAATGAGATAAAAGACCTGATTTTAGCCAAATCGCAGCCAAAAGACATTAAAAAGGTGGCAATCAGGAATGGAATGACTTCGCTGCGAAAGAGCGGACTGGCAAAAATAAAAGACGGTGTCACGTCAATCGAAGAAGTTTTAAGAGAGACGGTTAGAGATACGGAGGTGAAGAGTGGCGATATCGATTCAGGAACTGCTAAAGCAGACGGTTGATCGGAATGCCAGCGATTTACATTTAAGCACACGAATTCCGCCACGGATCAGAGTCCATGGACGTCTGCTCTCGCTGGATTATCCTGTGCTGACCCCCACTGAGACCAAGGAGCTGGTTTATAGCCTGTTGACAGACAAGCAGAAAAAAAAATTCGAGGAAAAGTTCGAGCTTGATTTTTCATTTGGCCTTAAAGATATTGGCCGTTTTCGGGGAAATGTCTATATGCAGAGGGGTGCTGTTGCGGCTGCATTCCGGAGATTCCTCAGCCAGAATTGGAGTTTTGCTCAACTGGGGCTTCCTCAGAGGATCGCCAAGCTCTGTTCGTTGCCGCGGGGATTGGTCTTGGTGACCGGTCCAACAGGATGCGGGAAATCGACAACCCTGGCCTGTATGGTTAACTACATCAACGAGGAAAGAGACGTTCATATCGTCACTATTGAAGACCCGATCGAGTATTATTTCACTCCTCGAAAGTCCATGATCAATCAGAGGGAACTCCATGTGGATACTCTGTCCTACACCAATGCGCTTCGCTCTGTTCTCAGAGAAGACCCGGACGTTGTCCTTGTTGGAGAGATGAGAGACCTGCAAACAGTGGAAGCCACCCTTCATGTGGCTGAGACCGGGCATCTCACATTCTCAACCCTTCATACGAATTCAGCTGCGGAAACGGTGTCGAGGATTGTTGATATTTTCCCTGCTCAGTATCAAGACCAAGTGAGGATCACGCTTTCCATGTCTTTGGAGGCGGTGCTCACTCAGGCCCTTTTGCCTCGGGCCGACGGCAAGGGGAGAGTTTTGGCTATGGAGCTGCTTATCCCGAATGCGGCCATCAGGAACCTTATTAGAGAAAATAAACTCCATCAGATCTACTCGTCTATGCAGATGGGACAAGAGAAGTACGGCATGCAGACCTTTAACCAGTCTTTAGCCACGCTTTATTTCAGGGGACTGATCACTCTTGAGACCGCAATGAGAGTCTCCTACAAGCCGGAAGAGCTGACCGAGATGATTCAAAGGAAAGAAGGGATCAATGTTCCCACTCCTGGTCCCTCTCCGGATTCAATAAGGAAAACATAAGGGGGAGCTATGGCTGTCTTTATCTGGAAAGGAAGAAACCGCTTGGGAGATGTTGTTGAGGGAGAACGGTTAGCCAAGTCGGCTGCGGACCTGTCAAGAATTCTCCAGAGAGAACAGGTCACCGTCATCAATGTCAAAAAGAAGCCAACCGAGTTAAAGATTCCTTTTTTAAAAAGAGAAAAGGTCCCGCTCAAGGAATTGGCGGTCTACAGCCGGCAGCTTTCAGTTTTGATAGACGCAGACCTTCCCCTGATTCAAGGTCTGGGCATGCTGGCCCAACAGACTAAGAACAAATATTTCAAGAGTGTGATAATTCAAGTCAGGAGAGACGTTGAAGCCGGCGCTACTCTGAACCAAGCAAAGAAGAAATTCCCCAAGGTCTTTGATGACCTTTACTGCAACCTTGTGGCTTCGGGTGAGCAGAGCGGCTCGCTGGATATCATGCTGCGCCGTCTGGCTGAATACCAGGAGAGGGTCGTGAAGTTGAAGGCCCAGGTCAAACAGGCCATGACCTATCCCATCGTCATTTTTGTTTTTTCTATACTCGTAACGATTTTCATGCTGTGGAAGGTTGTTCCGATTTTTTCTGGGATTTTTGATGAACTGGGTGCAGATATGCCGCTCCTTTCCAAAATAATGCTGGCTGCGAGCGAATTTATCCAGAGTTATATTTTATGGATGTTCATCGGGTTTATAGGCTTTGTATTCCTTTTCAGGTACTTTAAGAAGACACCGCCAGGGAGGCGGGCTGTCGATACCGCAACGCTGAAGATGCCTCTGTTTGGAAATATGATCGAGAAAGTCGCTCTGTCTCGAATTACGCGGACTTTGAGCACTCTCCTTTCTGGAGGTGTGCCCATGATGGAGAGCCTTAAGATCACCTCCGCCACGGCCGGAAATGTTATCCTGGAAAGCCGCATTATGCTGTCTCGCGCCCAGGTCGCAGAAGGAACAAGCTTGATGGATGCTTTTAAAGAAAAAGGGCAGTTCCCTTTGGTTCTCACCCAAATGGTGGGCGTGGGAGAGGCCACTGGAACTCTGGATGCCATGTTGACGAAGTTAGCCGATTTTTATGATGATGAAGTCGAGGCGACGGTCGGAGCGCTTCTTTCGATATTGGAGCCGATTCTTCTCATCTTTGTTGGAGCCTTGATCGGAACAATCGTCATTTCCATGTATCTTCCGGTGTTCAGCCTGATCGCACAGTTTGGATGAGCACAGAAAAAAAAGACGTTCTCAGGATCATACTCCTGCGTCTGGTCATCGTTACATCTCTTGTTGTTTCGGCGTTAATCATTCAATTCAGCACATCGGCTTTCCTTTCTCTGAATCAATTCTATTTGATCCTGTCTTTCTACCTGCTCTCTTTGTTCTACGTCGTTCTCTACATATTGGAGAAGTATTACGTCCTTCAGGTTTCCGCCCAAATATTATTCGACCTTATTCTGATTACCACGCTTGTCTACATTTCTGGAGGATTGCAGGGATTTTTCTACTTTCTTTACGTGTTCGACATAATCGCAGCAAGCATAATTCTTTCTAAGCGCGCCGCGTATATCACGGCCGCTCTTTCAGCGATTTCTTTAGGTCTTCTGGTCGAGTTGATGTATTTCAAGCTTATCCCCTATTATGGACCAGGAGAAGAGATGGGAATTTCTCTGGGCTTGATGAATTATAATATTTTCATGGCCTGGAGCGCATTTTTTCTTGTTGCGTTTTTCATGAATTATTTGACCGAACGTTTGCGCAAGGCTCAGGATGAGATGCAGCTGGCGCAAAAAGAACTCGAAATAAAAAACAAACTCGCTGTCGCTGGAGAGGTCTCTGCCCAGCTTGCTCACGAGATCAGGAATCCTCTTGCCGCAATCTCCGGGTCTGTCCAGGTTCTCAAGGATGAATTGGGGCTGAAGGGAGAGCAGAAGGATCTGATGGATATCATTGTGTCGGAATCGAAGAGAGTCTCCCATTCCATCGAACAATTCCTGAATTTGGCTTCCCCTGGCCAAAGGACTTTTTCCCAGATCGACCTGACAGACATCTTGAAAGAGACGCTGACGCTCCTTCAGAGCAGTGGAGAAATGAACGGAAATATGCAGGTCCAGGGGAATTACAGCTCGATGAGTATACAATATTTCGGGAACCTCAATCAGTTCAAACAGCTTTTCTGGAATATTTTGAGGAATGCTCTCAAGGCCATGCCCGACGGGGGAACCTTGACTGTTGATTTTGAGAAAAACAAGAAAGATGAGATTCAGTTGAGATTTGCCGATACAGGGATTGGAATGGCCGAGGATAAAAAAGAAAGGATTTTTGAGCCCTTTTATTCTGGATTTTTTGGATGGCCTGGGGCTCGGGATGGCAATCGTGCGCAAGATCGTGGACGATTATAAGGGAAAGATTAAAGTTGCCTCTGAACCTGATAAAGGGACAGAGATCATCGTAATCCTGCCTTTGGGAAAAGCCTGAGAGGTCAGGCTTCGATAAGCGAAAAAGGAGAAGAAAACGGACAAAATACTCATCGTCGATGATGAGAAGAGCATCCTTGACCTTCTCACAGTCGTCTTCAAGAAGGAAGGGTACAAAGTAGAGACCTCCCACTCTGGGCCTAAAGCACTCGAATTGATAGAGAAGAACGACTTCAGTGTTATCATCTCCGACATCAAGCTTCCTCAGCTAAGCGGACTGGAAATCCTGAGACGCGTCAAAGATACAAAACCTTATATCCCTGTGATCATGGTCACGGCTTACGGGACGATCAAGCAGGCAGTCGAAGCCCTGAAGGAAGGGGCGATGGATTACGTAGTCAAACCATTTGATGTGGAAGAGTTGAAGATCATCGTTTCTCAGGGGCTGGAACGAGGACGGCTGAAACAGGAGAATATCCTTCTCAAGAAACAGCTCAGGGAGAAATACAGTTTTGATAATATCATAGGAAAAAGCAAACGGATGATGGAAATTTTCAGCTTGATCGAAAAGATCGCGGCGACGGATTCGACCGTTCTTGTCAATGGTGAAAGCGGGACTGGAAAAGAATTGGCGGCCAGAGCTATTCACCTTCTCAGTCGCTATCAGGAGAGGCCGTTTGTATCTATTAACTGTGGAGCTGTGCCGGATAGTCTTCTGGAGAGCGAGCTTTTCGGCCACATGAGAGGATCGTTCACCGGTGCTGTCGTGGATAAAAAAGGGATGTTTGAGGTGGCTGAGGGAGGTGTGTTGTTTTTAGATGAAGTCGGGGAAATGTCCCCGATGACACAGGTCAAGCTTCTCCGGGCACTCCAGGATAAAAAAATCAGAAGAGTCGGGGGAACAGAAGAAATCCCTGTGGATATCCGCATCATCGCAGCCACAAACCAGGATTTGAAGAAAAAGATTGAGGAAGGAAAATTCAGGGAAGACCTTTTTTACAGGTTGAACGTTCTTTCTCTTGTGATGCCGCCACTCAGGAAAAGAAAAGAGGACCTTCCACTGCTGGTTTCTCATTTCATAAAAAAACACTGCCAGGAGATGGGGCGAAAGATCAAGAGGATTGCTCCAGAGGTGATGAATGTCTTCGAATCCTACCCCTGGCCGGGGAACGTCAGGGAGCTCGAGAATGTGATCGAGAGAGTTGTGGCCATCGAGGAGAGGGGAATCATCACCAGGGACAGCCTTCCTGAAGAGCTTCTTGCGCCTCACAAAAAGCCTGATACCACCTATCTCTTCGAGCCAGGCTTCAGCCTCAACTCAAACCTGGATGATATCGCAAAAAATTACATCAAACAGGCTCGCCAGGTTGCTGGAGGGAAACTCAGAGAGACCGCTTCCCTCCTCGGGATCAGCTACCGCACGCTGAGGTACCTCATCGATAAATACGGCTTGAAGTCTAACTCCTGAAAAATAAGGAAAGAATAGGGGAAAATGAGCTATTCCGTAAGAGTGTCAATAATTGTCATAATATGACATATATTGTCATATTCTCACACGAAAAATCCATTCAATAAGTCGTAAGTTTTTTATTGTCAACCATTTAATATTTTACAACTTGGCATAAAAATTGCATATATATAAGCATCGACTGCGATTTAAAGGTGAAAGCTTGCGAATCGACATAGAGTCGAAAAAAAATATTAAGGAGGTTTTAGATGCTTAAAAAATTAAGAGGTTTTACACTGATCGAGTTGCTCATCGTTGTTGCGATCATCGGAATTCTCGCCGCACTTCTCATCCCGAACGCCATCACCGCCATCCAGAAAGCCAAGCAGAAAACCACTATGAAGGACGTAGCCACGATTTGTACAGCGCTTACAGATTATGTGACAGACAACGGGACCCTCATGGTTCAAAGTGGAACCTACACAGCTTCGGTCCCCTTCTATGGCGACATTTCCCCGTTCTACGTCAAGGTTCTCCCGATTAACGACCAGTGGGGCAACGGCTACAATGTGTTTTGCGGGGCTGCAGTGGATGGGAACTACGCAATCGCTGGAGCCGGTGGAGATGACTTTGTGGTCGCTTCCTGGGGACGCGACAAGCTTCTTGAGGGATTTGCCTTCGATCCAGCTAATCCCGAGAACGGTATGTTCGTGGTCAACCAGATGGCCCATTTCAACAGAGACTTGGTCATGTGGAATGGCTCCTGGATCCGAGCGCCCAGGACAGCTGCAACCGGTTCATAATCGTGGAATCAGGTTCTGCTGAATAGCACATTCAGTCACAAGAAGGGCGATGCATGGAACATGCATCGCCCTTTTTTTTATGAGTCGAACATGAACGGATCCTGGCTTCATGCTCCCCGTATTTCCTACATCGGCTCATAGCGACTTTGATTCATCTGACTTATCTCGCTGTATTCTCTCTGAAATCCGTTTAACCATCCGATCACTCCTCGTTTAAAACAGAATGTATATCCAGGGATAATTCTTGTTGTTGAACGAGTGTTCCATCATTCCTTTTCCGGGAAAATGTGTGGTATAATCTTTGCATCGAATCATGCGCACGGTCGTCCTTTTTATTGTCTATGTTCTTATCGCGATCCTCCTCATCCCGGTAATAATCTTCTGTTTTCTGGTAAGGTGGCCCCAGCCTCTTATCCCGTTCGGGAAAGGGGCGGTGCGCCTCGGACAATGGATCATGGGAATGCGTCTGGAGGTGTCCGGCCTCGAGAATGTCGATAAAAAAGCATCCTATGTGTTCATGTGCAACCACCTGAGTGCGCTCGACGGCCCATTGCTGTTCATGATCATTCCTCAGCCGATAAGAGTTATCCTGAAAAAAGAATCCTTCCGCATTCCGATTATCGGTCAGGCCATGAGATTGGTGGGTTTCGTCCCTGTGGACAGGAAGGGATTGAAGGGAGGAAAAAAGAGTATAGATCAAGCCACGCGTCTGATCAAAGAGAAGGGATATTCCTTCCTGATATTTCCTGAAGGAACCCGGAGCCGGGATGGGAAGCTTCAACTCTTCAAGCGGGGGGGATTCTTCCTGGCGTTGAACGGTCAGGTTCCCGTGGCTCCGGTGAGCATTCAAGGGACCTTCGAGCTCATGCCCAAGGCATCTTTTTTCATCAAGAAGGGAAGAGTGAAGATAAATTTTCATCCGGTCGTGCCAGTTCAGGGATTGAACCATGATACACTTCCCCAGCTTATGGATAAGGTGAGAGGCGCCGTACAATCAGGCCTGGATGAATGAAGTGCTGAGTATAGATGAGGAGGGAAAATGAGTTATCAGAATATCATCAAAGAATGGGAACAAATTGTCGATAACTTTTTCAAAGCTCGAGAGGGTGTTTTTGAAAAAGTTATCGACCTCACAGTCGAGAGGTTTAAGGAAGGTCACAAGATTCTGGTGTTTGGAAACGGGGGGAGCGCAGCCCAGGCGCAGCATTTTGCCGCTGAGCTTGTGAATAAATTTTTAAAGGTAAGGCCTCCGATTCGAGCCTTATCATTGACAACAGACACATCGGCCTTGACCTCGATCGCCAATGATACGTCTTTTAATGATATCTTCAGCCGTCAGATAGAAGCCTTCGCGGAGAAAGGAGACGTAGCGCTCGGTCTCTCCACGAGCGGGAACTCCCCTAACGTGATCGAAGCCATGAAGGTTGCCAGGGAAAAAGGAATGGCCACGATTGCTCTGACCGGAAAAGGAGGAGGCAAGCTAAATACTCGGGTTGATCATCTTCTGGACGTCCCCTCTGAAAGCACGCCCAGGATTCAGGAGATTCATATTCTTCTTCTCCATCTCTTGGCCCAGAAGATAGAAGAAGGACTGGAGTAGGATTGGGGTCGCCTTACTTTGAGCGCCAGAACCTGCCCCTCTTCGGACGGGATTTGAATTCCCAGTGTGTGGGCGGTTTATCTTCAGCGGCCTGGCCGGGGACTGAGATTTGTTCTTTTTTTTCGCTTTTTCAATACGGAAGGATCTTTCCGATGCATACAGAATTTCTTCCCTGAGTCCCTCTGAAGCAATCTCTTCTGTATACGCCCGTCTTCCCTTGACAAGGTCTTGGATGTAGCTTTGAATCTGCTCCTCAGAGTAGAAATTGTGGATATCGTATTCATTAAGGCGTTGGCCTTCGCAGACTTTGATTTCCTTTGTGCCCAGAATCCCTCTTTCATACTGGTTGGTTCCTCGGAGATCGCCCCTCTGGATCTGCGCCATGAGATTGATAGGCACGCGTTTCACCTTTCGGACCTGTCTTTTTTTCTTTTGGCCGTTTTTCTCGTGAATCTCGATGATCTCTCCGAGGCCTCCGGTGTTGTACTGCATGAATCGGACTTTTCCAGGGAAGTTGCTGACCAGGGTCATGATGATTTCGTAGAATCGATTGACCTTTTTGGCCCTGGATCCGATGATGAAGGGATCGGTTCCGACGATCCGGACCGATTCCCCGGCTTTAAGGGGCTGGCTGGCATAACTGTGCGTGCTTTCCCCCCAGAGATAAGCCAAAACGGCCTGCTCCGGAGTCAACTCCTGGGCAAAGTTCATGATCGTGTTCCTTCGGGTGATAAAGGCGAAGACAAGCCCGTCAAGCTCCTGAAGAGGAGGGAGGTTGATCGATTTAGAGTATATATCGATCATTTTCCCTTTGATGTTCACACGAAGTTTACGGCGCTGAAGGACCGCTCTGCCGTTGGCCGTGAGGCTTTCATCCATGAAATCGACATCTCCGTTGGATTTGATCATAACGTTTTCGAGAAGGGCGGAGCTATCTGTCAAAGAATTGTACATCGCTTCCTGGTATTCCTTCTCAACATCTGTTTTGACGAAGAAATTGTCCTCCGATCCCAAGGCCGAACCGTCATTCTTTAAAAAAACGATATCATCCTGGGTCACTTCTGTTTTTTCGCCTCTGCCGTAGTCAAGCCCGAGCTGGTGGCATGACCAGGTGGACTTCCCCGTAGCCGTTAAGCCAAACAGAAACACTCCGTATGTTTTGAGCCTGTCTTTGCTATCTCTGACTGTCACGATCTTGGTCCCGGCGTGCAGGCCGAGCATTCCTTTTTCATCCGCGGACCACATGGCCTGTCGGAGGAATCCTTTTTTATCCTCTCCCATGTAATCCGTTCCGAGAGCGATGTTGATGTTTTCCTCTGGGAGAACAAGTACCTGCTGCCTCAATTGGTGCTCTTCAGGAATATGGATCATGAAGAACTCGGGACCAGGACGTTTCTTGGGTTTGAACATCGTGTGTCCCCACATGTATCCCAGGCGGTAGTTTGTATTGTCAGCTTCGGAGACGATGAGATTGCAAACCGGATTATAGGTATCGTTCTCTCCCATCTGCCGGCGGATATGGTAAAAGGGAAGGGTTCGGAGCAGATGGAGAACCTTGTCCAGCTCATCAGGGGCCTTGGCGATAAGGCTTTTCTGGTCTTCCGTGGGACGGGATAGGCGCACTTTTTCACTGCCCAGGTAGACTGTTTTAGGAGCGATACGGCTGGAGATGGCTGCCCGCCATCCGTAGGATCCGTATTTTGTTCGAATCCCTGCAGCTTTAGCTCTCGGCTCGAGCCACTTGAGGTTCACATGTTTAATGTTCGATCCCTTTAAGACACGGTGGAGTTCCTCGGCAAATTTTTTATAAGCTGATTCTGTGTAGATGGTTTTGTTTTCCATAGCCATGATTTTCTTGCGATGATTCCTGTTATTCGGGTACTTCTTCTTTCT
>Ga0209977_10000832_pt1 | contig 12800 bp, 11 predicted proteins | sample SumtaG_2_FD_183113 | JGI IMG/M metagenome (GOLD analysis project Ga0209977, IMG submission 183113) | Deep subsurface microbial communities from Indian Ocean to uncover new lineages of life (NeLLi) - Sumatra_00607 metaG (SPAdes) (version 2) | ecosystem: Environmental > Aquatic > Marine > Oceanic... | reverse complement strand
GTTCCTAACAAGGAGAACATTCTACCTAAACAATGTGGGCAAATGTAATATTCTTGGTAAATCTCTAAAACTTTGTCAAAAATATCCATACTCTAGTAAAATAATTAGGTATTGCTTTTGTTTTTAATGATCTTGCTCAATTAACTAAAATAACTATTAAAAAAATTAAAAAAAAAGATGATTTTATTATAGAATTATATTGCTCTGACTTTTTAATTAGAATGTTATAAAGGAATTTTATATACATTAAAATAGATGTTTATCTTATTTAATTATTAAATTAAAAATACAAATTAAGAAACTTAAATAAATAGTAGTGAAATCATCATGAATCAAAATGAAATTATACAAAGAAGTAAAAGTAAAAGTAGTAAAGTTTTGCTTTTTGGAGTTCCAAAGTTAGGTACTTCTATTTTAATGGGATTTGTAGATTTCGCTTTATTTGCTCTTTATTACCTAGGATATGGTTTGGACTCATTCTCAGTAGGGGTTGCTTTAGGTATAGGAAAGCTAACTATTGCTACCTCTCAATTCTTTTTTGGATGGATTAGTGATGCTAAATATACTCGATGGGGTCGAAGAAAGCCGTATTTAGTAACCTTAAGTCTGTTTCTTACCATATCTTTCATATTCTTGCTATTACCAAGCTTTTTTATAGACATTACTGATGTTTCATCCGTTTTTATATGGCTTTTAATATGGAATATAATGTTTAATATTAGTTATGGCGTTACTACTCCATATAACGCTTGGATGGCTGAACAATTTACTATTGATGAGCGTCCTAAAGTATCTCAGTTTCAGAATCTTTTTGGTTTTATTGGAACTGCAATAATGACAGTTTTTGCAATGGTAGTTTTAACAGATTTTAATGAGGAAATACAAGCATCAGATATTATTCCACCGGTATTTTTATATAGTGTAGTAATATTTGCTATTATTCCATTGATATTATTTTATTTAATAACAATATTGATGCCTAAAGAACCACACTTTAAGATTGATTCCAATATGATTGATAACTTGAAGACGATCCTAAAAAATAAGAATTTTTTATTGGTTACAGTCATGCAAGGTATTGCTAGTATAGCTTGGATAATGATTGGTTCATTAATATTAGTCTATATTTCGGAGGTTCTACAGTTTGATAGTACGTCTAATCTCATTGCTTCAATAGTTTTTATGCTTGGTATTCTGATTTTCTTAGTAATATGGAGGAAATTGATAGAAAAATTAGGGCGAAAACGTAGCCTTTTATATATTTTTCTTACAGCAATAATTTTTCTTCCATTTTCTTTATTTGGATTATTACCAATGGAATCAACTTTTATATTTGGTATAATATTTATCCTTGGAATAACCGCATGCATGGGCGGGTGGTTCTTATTTCCTAGCATAATGTATGCAGATATCGCTGAAGATGATGAAAAATCAACAGGAGAATTAAAAGCAGGTATTTATACAGGTTTTCCCAGTATTGTTTTAAATATCTTCCAATTTTTTGGACTAATCATTATGGGGATGATTGTGGCATTACCCGATATAGTAGTAGGAACTGGAGATCCATTTTCATTAGGTTTATTAGTATTCGGACCAATATGTTCATTAATATTGATAGGTGCTTATTTCTTTTCAAGAAAATTTATAAAACTTGATTTTGAGGAGTAAAGGAACTAATAATAAATATTTTTTTATTTTTTTATTTTACTTAGCTCTAATAGTTTTTCATCCTAAAGTATAGGGAAGATAAAGAAACTTATTCAAGAAAAATTCACGATTGTTCTTTCATGATCTTCATATCGAGATAAATATGCTCTGTGATTTTCCAATGTAATTGCCAACAAGAGAGATTTGCCTCTATCATAATTGGTTGTATCAGTCCCTAATAATGAGAACATTCTACCTAAACAATGTGTGCAAATGTAGTAATCTTGATAAATTTCTAAAACTTTGTCAAAAATATCCATACTCTAGTAAGATAATTAGGTATTGTTTTTGTTTTTAATGATCTTGTTCCATAAATAAAATGTTCGTTAAAAACTAACTAATTAAAAAAAAAAAAAATTTATTTACTTCTCCCATTCAAAATCAAGAGTCACATATTTCTTAGTGTAGAAATAAGAAACTAGTAAAACGATAGAACATATTGGTCCGAATACTAATAAACCTAATGAAAATGGATCTCCAATTCCTACTACTATATCGGGTAATTCAAAAAGTGCTCCAATAAGTATAGCTCCAACTGCTTGAAATATATTAAGGATTATAGATGGAAATCCAGCATATATTCCTGCTTTTAATTCACCCGTTGTTTTTTCATCGTCTTCGGCAACATCAGCATATACAATATAGGGGAATAAAAACCAGCCACCTAGTATCGCCGCAATACCCATCATAAAGATTATTCCTAATATTAAGTAGGATTCCATTGGAATTAAAGCTAATAATGTGACTGGGAAAAAAAACACGGCTAGTAAGAACACAAGTAATAATGTAGCCTTTTTCCCTTTTTTTTGTATTCTCTTTCTCCAGAAATACAAGAAAACAAAAATAAATAATATTAAAACAACTGCAACAATAATATACTCTAATGTTCCTAAGTGTAGTGCATCTTGGGTATATTTTAACATACCAGTAACCATCATTGACCAACCTAAACCAGAAATACCAATCATCAAAACAATTAACATAAAGTTTTTGTTCTTTACTGTTGCTTTGAGGCTCTCTTTTAAACTAATTTCTATCTTAAAATGTGGTTCTGTAGGTATCAAAAATGCAATAAGATAAAACAACAAAACAACGAGAACTCCAAAAATTATTGCTGGTAATAAATATTCTATAGGCGGGGAAGTAGTTATATCTGTTTCAAGTGCTCTAGCGTAAGTTGTTAAAATTATTAACGTAAATATCGCCATGGTTGCATTTCCTATCCAATTAAATGTATTTTGTAATTGAGAAACCTTTGGTCTTTCGTCTACTTCAAATAATTCAGCCATCCAAGCTTGGTAGGGTGTTGTAACAGCATAACTCGCTCTAAAAACAATATCCCAAACTAACATCCAAAGAAATAATGCATTTTTATCATTAAGATCAGGTAAAATCAAGCTTGGTAATAATAAGAAAATTATGGAAATTCCTAATAATGGAGCGAAAACAATTATATAAGGTTTTCTTCTTCCCAATTTTGTGTATTTAGCATCACTAAGCCATCCAAGTAAGAACTGGGCTGCAGCTATAGTTAAATAACCCATTGCGATTGCAAAGCCAGCTAATAAAGGTGCTAATCCATATCCTGAGGTATAGAGAGTTAATAAAGCCCAGCTCTCGATTCCTAACACTAAAGATGTTCCTAATCTTGGTAATGCATAAATGGTTTGTCTTCCTGTACTAGTTTTTTCCCTTAGCGGTTCTTCTGTTTCACTCATTTTAATTCACTTTTTTTTTATATTTGTTTTTTATTATTAAATTAATAACATTTATAGATTAGAGAAGAATGTATTTAATATTTATTATCAATTTAACTGAAGAAAAATCATTATTAAGAAAAAGTTGGATTCTTTTGACACATGAATAGATTTTAAAATTAATTAATCTTCCTCCTCGTCCCATCCGAGGTCTTTTAATACATTTTCAAAGGTTGCCGACTCTTTCTCTAACACAAATTCAGTATCATACTCTGAAGCACCTTCTACAAATTCAGAATTAAAATCGGGTGTAGGAAGATCTTCGAGTGAAAGCAAGCCCTCCTGTAAAGGCTGTTCCCGTACGATTTGAGGTTCTTGATAACTGGGATCCTCTTCGATTTCCATCGGAGTATAATCTTCAAGGGGTACTGGGGGAATTTCGTCGTCATAAACTTTAAATTGTGGTTCAATGCTTTGAGTCGTTGGAGAAATCGGCACATGAGTTTCCATGCCCTCAGTGGCGTGTTCTAATTGCCTTTCATATTCTAAGCCAAGAGATGATGGGATCGAAACAATGTTATTTTCATTTTTAGCTTCAACGCCCTCAATATCGCCCCCTTCTTTCTCCCAATTGGCTAAAAACCCTAATAAGCCGTCTAATGCCGCCTTATCTTCTTCGACACTAGGTTTAACTATTGCAACTACTTCCTCTTTTTCTTGCTCTTCCCTTAGTTTAGCTCTTTCGGATTCCTCTAAAGAAAGAGTCATTTCAGTTATTTCTTCCCCTGAGATTAATATATTCAACTTTAATGCTAATTCGCGTAAATAACCAAGGTAATAACCTATTCGGTATACATTTTTTAAACCACCAAATACAAGATATTCGTCGTTAATTGCTAAAATGATACTATACCCAGAGGTATTATGAAGAATAATTTCTGTTAAAGCGCCATGAGCTGTTGCTTCACTTAACCTCAACCCCAAATCTATCAATGCAGTACTCGATGCGGAAGTTGCATCTGCATCAAGTTCATAAGAAGTAGAAGAAGCTACTTTCATACCAACTCTAGATAAAACAGCTAAATTTTCTAAATCGGTTTTATCTTCCTCGATCCTCAAAATTTTCATCATATTTTCGCGAATACCTTGCACAAGGGACGACATTTTAAATCAAACTGCTTTATTAGTTAAAGTTAATTAAAAATCAATAATATTATATTCTCTTAATTTATATCATAAAATCTATACTAATATATTTTATTATAATTGATTACATAAAATCATTTAAATTCTTTTGCGTAGAATTTTGCGTAGAGGGAGAGTTAATAAGTTTATTGAACGAATAACCAGATAAATTGGCTATTATTTTTTTAATTTCTTCTACAACCTCTTCTGTGGTCAATTTATCTGTATCGATTATGAATATTTTTTTAGTTTGAGTTTTGGATAATAGAAATTGATTGTAATAGGAAAGAATTTTTAACAAATACTCTTTGTCGCTTTCATTCCACTCTTTTCTGGTTTTATCAATAGAGCCTCTTTGAATAATTCTTTTTAATATCGTATCCGATTGAGCTGTAAGATATACGATGTAATCTTCTTTCCATTTAACTGATTTATACATATCAAGGATAAGGTTATAATCCTTTTCCTTAAGATAAAGGCTTTTTGAATAAACTAAAACACAGATAGGTGTTCTATCTAAAATGATTACTCTACCATTATATTGGTTATCAAAATTCGTGATATTTTTATTTCTCTTTATTAACTGTTGAAGAAAATGAATTTCGCTGCGGAAACCAATTTGTTTGTCGCAAGAACCAAATGGAAAAGGAGGGATTTTTATGTATCTTTCTGGAAAAAATTTAAATTTGTTATTGGTTCCCAAACTTTTTTTTAAAAGATTAAAAATAGTCGTTTTACCGATTCCGTGAGGACCGGCGATTGACAAAATTATATTGTCCTTGCTTCCTTTATTTGTGTAATACCTTTTACCCAATCTCTCTTTCTCCAAGTTGTTTAGATCTTATCGTATTTAAAAGAATAAAAGTTACTAATAATACCACTAGAGATATGTGATTTTTCTTATTATAAAATTTTATATTAAAGGATAATGAAAAGTGATCTTAAAATTAAAAATACACGATCAAGATAATAAGAGCAATATTGTAGATGATGCTGGCGCATATCGTGGTGAGAATATTTTTATTAACTTCATATAGTATACCTAAAAAAATAAAAACCATGAGATTCACTAAAAAGAAATATATTCCTATTGGTAAAGTAAAAAATAGAAAAAGAACTGAGTATATTAGCGCGATTATTAAAATTACTGAAGACCTCCCTATTAAATCGTTCTCAAAACGTTCTGTTAGAGTATTATGTAATACTCCTCTAAATACTAATTCTGTTGAAATTGCAGATAAAGATAAAATAACCATAAGCAAGATTACCCAGATTAAATCTGCGTTTTGAAGTACCAGAGATTGCTCGTCTAAATAAGAAAAAATATCAAAAAAATTTATTCCGGAGTCGTACATAAAACGTATTAATACTGAAGAGAAATTATCAATAATTACTAATCCTATACTGCCGATTATGCCAATTAATAGCGCAATTAAAAATGGTTTTGCTTTAAAATTTAACCTTAATTTTTGAAAATTATGTTTTTTTGAATAAATGTACCATAAGGGATACACCCCGAATACTATGTCAGGAATTTGACTTAATAGTATTGTTGTAATATTTAAATCAATTGGATCAGAGGCGTCTAATGGGAAAGCTAATAACATAGTAATTAGCAATCGAATGATGATATATGCCATAAGGGAGTTACCAAAAACGCTAATACCCTCTCTAAAATTCCAAGTATCTTTTTTTATTATAAATTTTTGTTCTAGCACTAACTTTTTATTCGTAAAGACATAGCCTGTTTTAATTAGAGGTGTTTCACTTGATTTTGCTTCTTGAAGTTGTGGTATCTTTTCTAGCTTAGTATTACATATAGGGCATTGTTCTAATACAGAAGAGGTTATTATTGAACCACAACCAGAACATTTTCTTGAAACAATTTTTTTTTGAGGTGGTTTTGCCCCTATTTTCTGAAGACGACTTTTTTCTTTGCTTGGCTCGATTTTTACTACGAGTTTTCCACATTTAGGGCAATAGACTTTGTTTTCTTCAATTCGGGTCCCACAGTACACGCAATGTTTTACTATTTGCTGTTTTTCATTTTCTTTTGACATTATACTCAAAAAATTAGGGCATTAATTTCTACCAAAGCGCAATTAGTTTATTATATAAACTAAAAATTATATAGTTTATTGTTATTTGAAACAATCAAAGTAATATTGTAAACAAACGGGGAAGTTATAGTAGTTAAAGATTTATTTTTTTTTTAGTTATTGAGTAAATTTCCATAAGTAATAGATTATGATAAAGTGATATCGAATCAAAATATCCTTCTCCTAAATCAGATTGATTAGCGTGAACTAATGCTAGTTGAGCATTAAGAGCAGATCTCATAAGATACTCAATTCCTTTATAAATCAAGTTAGGACTCCATGCCCCTCGAATAGGGTTAGCCCACCATGTACTATCCGAACAAATTCCTTTATCATAAAACCATCTAGCTGTGTTATAATAATTTTCTACTTCCCAATCTTGAGTTAAATCTAGGTGTTCTAACAAGGTCATTAAATTATTTAAGCTTCTCATTATCTTCCAATATAACTTATGGATGCTATTATCAGGATGATCCCACAATGGGAACGGGATGTGTGCCTTTATATCCTCATGAGTAGTGCTCCAACTTGAATCTCGTGGAATTATTTTTTCTTTATGAATCGGAAAATATCTATCTAAATCGGATATAAATACAATCTTAATTTCTTTCTGAGAGTTAATAAGTTCAAAAACTTTACTCAAAAATGTTCTTTCATATTTTTTTATATGATGACCAAATGTCTCAGAATCCATCGCAGTGATAATATATTTGTCTTTATCCTTAATTCCTTTTTTGTCTTTAAAAATTTCATTTAAATCTTTGACGAATTCTTTTGCATTAATATGATTAAATGATATTTTGTTGCTTAAAATATCGTCTCTGAAAAAGAGCTGTAAACCATTTGGAGAACAATATATGTAATCATAGGGCCATTTAATTGGACAAGCAAGTCCGCTCATTATTACCCATTTATAGCCTAACTGTTGAATAAATTTGGCAACTTTAGAGTTAATAGACATTTCGGGCGGAAAAAAACCCTTTCTCTCCCATTTTTGAAATTCCAACCTATTAATCTCCTCATTTAATCGAATTTGGTTTTGAGCTTCTTTTTCTGGTATTAAGGGAAGAATAGGATGAAATTTTGCAGTTCCGAGAATTTCAATTTTGTTTTCAGAAACTAAATTTTTTAATAACTCCAGTGTATCCTCTAAATCACATTCATGGAACATTTCAATAAGATTACTATTTATGTTTAGGCTGATTTTGATATTTTCGTGCTCTTCTAACATAGAAAATAGAGGTTTATAACACTCTTTATTAATTTTTCGCAAAACACCAACATCCTGGTATGGAGGTTGGTAAGCATGAAGCATTGGCGCCCAATAAATTGTCATATTAATCAAAAGGTTTTTGTTTTATTTTATTAGGATATTATAAATTTATTTAATTAAAAGATTATTTCTCCAAAATTGATTCTTTTATGGCAGTTCCAAAATGAGTCGCTCCTGGTCCAATATGTACTAAAACCTCGTCGCCAATTTTAATAGCAACAACAGATTTAGCTTTACCATCCGGATCCACTAACCGAATTGTTTCGGCATTTTGACATATACAACTCAAGGGGATTTTTTTGTTGCCTTCAGAAACTTCCAATTCAAATCTCAACATTGGTCGAATCTCGATTTTTACGCGTCCAATAGAAACAATTCGAGTTTCACCTTTATAATTTACAGCTAAGACTCTCTTACCACCTTTTAATTCGCTTAGGTAATTTGTTTGATAGATCATTTCAGGATCATCGTTAGGAACTAAGATATATGCTGATACATCGCCTGCGTTGACACGAAATGGTCTAGAATTCAGAAAAGTTGTTTCAAATGTTTCAGAATGTATAAGTACAAAACCAAGTGCCGTTGAACCAACGAGAAATCCCTCACCGGGTTGTAATAAAGAAGTACTATCTACGCAAACTCTCTCGCTCTCAGGTATATTTTGTATTTTAGTTATTTTTGCTTTAGCTAATTCAATTTTAATCCCAGGCTGAATTAGTGATTTTAATTGAACGATATCATTGACATTTTTTGGAGTAATAAGGATTCCATCGACCCCTATTTCCAATGTTTTTAACATTAATTCAGCTTCTTCAATGTCTTCAACCAAAGCAATTAGATCCGTGTCGGTAGTATGCATTGCGGCTATAAGGTTTTCAAAAGGTATAACTTTCCAATCTTTTGCCGATACTATTATAAAATCAACTTCTTTGGTTTTGGAAAGGTCTATTACTGCTTTTTCATCGTTTTTTAATTTTAATTCCATAAAAAAACCACAATTTACTCCTAACCTTTTTTCTTTTTTTAGTTGTTCTAGATTGCCAAAAATTAGATTCTTAGCGGGAATTTCAATATTTTTTGTAAAAGTGTTAATTCGTTCAATTTTTTCTAATTCGGAATAAGTTTCTTCAGAGAGCAAGAAATTGAGGAAATTCATGTTAAAAGCTTCTTGCACCAAATCTTTAAAATTGTCGGTCTTTTTTTCGAAATTTAAAATTATTTTTTTCATTTATTATTGGACTCTAAAAGATTTATTGATAGGAATCGTTTTACTAAATTAAATTCTATTAAATTTTTAAGTTAATAATATCATATTAATAATATAAGAGATACTAATAAAATTACTCTAAAAGGAGTGAATAGAAGTAATGGCAATTAAAAAAAAACTTTTTCCCCGAAAAGCTAAAGAAAAAGATGAATTAGTTATTAAAGCTAAATCTCACATTAGAAAAATAGCGTTAGCAAATAAAACTTTCAATAAAAGAGCAGAGATTGCTAGAAAAAACGCTAAAATTGCAATAAAGAGAGGAGAAAGAACTAGAGCTAAAAATTATTTAATTCAACACAAACAATATCAAATGAAGGTAGATCGCGCGAACAATATTCGATCCAGAATCGAAAGACAGATAGAAGCTATCGAAGAGGGTCAGATGATATCAACGACGGGCGATTTAATGAGCGGAATTAGGGACGAATTAAAGGTAATTGCCACGAAGGCATCACCTGTAAGAATTGCAGAGATAGCTGAGGATTCTGAGGCATATGTTGCTGAAATAGAGGAGTCTGCCGATATTCTTGCCGGAGATCCCGAAATAGATTTAGCAATCGATGTAACTGATGAATTAAACCAATTAGAAACTGAAATGCTTTTAGAGCAAGGCGGTCAGATGCCAGAAGTACCTGCCGATGACTTACAATATCTGAGTGAGTTTGACGAGATGGAAGAAGAAACTGAAATAAAAACGAAAGCAAAATTAGAAGACGAAATCAACAAACTTAGGAAAGAATTAGAAAGTTAATTTTTTTAAACTTATTCTCTTTACCAATTTTTCAAGAATATTTTGTTAAGCAATGTAATTCTTAAGTAAAATATCTTTTTCTATCGAATTTTTTGGCATTTCTTCTTAAAAAATCTTCTTCTTGCATCTCTTCGTCGATCGATTCAATGCTTTTATCAATCGTGTAGAAATCTTTTTGTAGGTTCTTAAAATTTTTAAAGAAATCAATTTCAGAGATATTTCCAGATTCAAATTTTGATTCTAACGTTTTTAACGTTTCTTCGAGACTATATTTTTCTTTCTCCAATTCAAACATTTTTTTACGTCTTATTTTATTCATTTTCTTTGAATTAGTTCTTGGGAGATCATACGATTGATTTGTAATATTATCATTATTAAACAATTCTGAAAGATGATTCCTCGAATATTCGTTATATTGTGGCATTTGTCTAACTCTTTCATTCAATCGATAATAGGCAGGTTCGTACGATTGTTCATCAAAATTATTTCTATATAATGGATTAGAAGAAGGGTGGCTGTATCTTTGCAATTGTTCTAATTTTCTCATTAGGAAGTTTTTCTCTTCAGCATCAGAAAAATTGTTTTTATATGTCCTGTTAGACCTTATAGGATCGTAATTCTGTATCCTACCAGTTTCATATAAATTTTGCAAGAAGAATTCATTTTGATTGTAATTTGGCGGTATGTATTGCCTTATTATGTTGCTGTAATGGTTTAATTCTTCAGGAGTTTGAATTTGGCCGAATCCTTGATTGGAAAATCCTACATTTTTTTGATAAAGCGATGGATTTTCGGGCACATTTTTATAATTTTGATAAATATTAAATGGATAACTAAAATTATTTGGATAGGTGGGCTGATTTTGATTATATGGAGCTTGGAGTGAAATTTGATTTGGTAAATTCCTTATATTTTGATTAAATAATGGGTTGGCATTGTGGTGATTAACGAATACATTATTTGAATTAACATTATTATATTGGCATTTTATACTAAAGAAAGAATTTATTGTTTCCTCAATATAATTGGTTAAATCGCTCAAATCAACATCAATATCGTAAAGTTTTTTCGCTGCCACTTTATCATACACAATAGTTTCATCAAAACTTCTGGCTAGTAGAATATAATCTAATACTCGCGAAATTGAATTTGTAGGAAGTGTGAATTCATATCTACCATAAGGAAATTCGATATAAAGTTTTTTAAACAGCTTACCTTTTATTTTAACGCTAGTTAAATCTTTAACTGGCGCTTTAAAAATACCTTTTTTCTTTCTCTTTAATCTTCCATATTCATGAACAAACGATAAGTCAAAATTAGTAATAAACAGAATTCCTTTATCTTTTTTGTATTTATCTTCTGTGTTAAGACCATTCGCTAATTTTGCATATATCGCATAAACAGGTTTTTCATCCTCTGCTAAATTAAGAAATTTAATATAGTTTTTGAAATAAAATGTGATTTTGTCTATGAAAATAAGATTCTTTAATAGGTTATCCATGCTAGTATTTATTGTTTTTACATTACTCTGAATAAAATCAGTTATAGAATTATAGCTTCTATTTAAATTTTGTAAAATGTCTTCTATAATTCTTATATTAGAATTCTGTTGAGTGTAAATATTAAAAAAATATTCTTTATTTATAGATAAATGTTGGATTAGATTGTGTATCTTTTCAAGAAGATTTTCTTTTGCATATATAAATAATTTAAAGAGCGCTAAGAGGTCGGATTCCATTTTAGGATAATGATAACACCTTATAGGAGGCGCTCTTGCATCAAATACTCTCTGCCTTATCATATAAAGGGAATTTACTATATCCCTAAATGGATCAATAAAGGAGCGTGCATTTTTAATTAATTCTAAAAATTGTTTTTCTAAATCTTCCTTCTTTTCGTAGATATTAATAATTTGATGAGATTGACACTTGGGACAAGACTTTAAAAGTTGGTTCGTTTGGATTATATTCTCTTTTCCACAATCGTTACAAATCTTTTGCTTACTTGATCCTGAGAGAGCAATATTTTTTGAATTACAATCTTGACAAACATAAGAATCGATTTTTTCTTCGTGAAGACAATCAGAACAACAACTAACGCCACAATTTTCACAATAATACGCTATCTTCACGTTTCGCTGGCAAAAATGACATATTTGGAAGTGTTGCTCCGACATATTTAATTTTAAACCCGACCTAATTAAATTAAAAAAAACCAATTTTTGATCGCTTTATCAACTGAAATAGATGAAAATAACTTACTAAAATAAGTGTGTTATTTATGTATTATCTCGGAAATGCTAAAAATTAGTAAGAAGAGTGTATAAAAAGCATTATATTTATTTGATAATGGTAACTTTAGTTCCAAGGGCTTGTCCGGGAACCCCGGCTTTTTTGAAGTGGGCTCTAACCGCTCCACTGTTGCCATGTGCGCGCGATATGATACCTTTTAATTCTTTTCCCGTAGAACTTACCCAAACTACAGTTCTCCCGCACAGTTTATTAGCCTCTTTTCTAGTCTTAACATTTGGAAACACGATTATACAATGTTTAAGGTGTATTGTATGACGCCCTTGCTTATAATTGGAAATTGTGCCTTCCATACCTAATACATCTAATTTACTCAAAGCCATAAAAAAACCATTTGTTATATCTTTAAATTAATGAATTATTAGAAAAAATATTGAAAAAGATAAAAATTTTTCGTAAAAGTGGTTCTTTTAATCTAACTTTTAAAAAAGAAAACTTTTTGAGCAAATTACTTTTAATATTATCCAATGAAAGTCGCTTTTAGTAAGTTAAATATTACTCCCAAAGAATAT
>Ga0209977_10000831_pt1 | contig 12805 bp, 18 predicted proteins | sample SumtaG_2_FD_183113 | JGI IMG/M metagenome (GOLD analysis project Ga0209977, IMG submission 183113) | Deep subsurface microbial communities from Indian Ocean to uncover new lineages of life (NeLLi) - Sumatra_00607 metaG (SPAdes) (version 2) | ecosystem: Environmental > Aquatic > Marine > Oceanic... | reverse complement strand
ATCCAGCATAAATTCGTGCGACATAGCTACGTAGCCCTCTGGGTTGACAGTGGCAAAGGCTACAGTAGCGCCGGCCGCCACGTTGAGAAAGAAAAAGGCTATGTGTACATAAGCCTCGCCTGCTCTAACCTTCTGTGCAAGGTATCTATTCTGGTCAAGGAAGATCTCCAGTAATGCAATCCTATTTTGCTTCTCCAGGTTGGAGTTTACGTCTTTGAGTGCCGTGACCACAGAGTCCAACCGTGCTACCACATCATCGATATTCACCTAGACAACTCCCCCCTTTACCTTGTTGAACAGGTCGCGAGGTACCTCATCCTCTGAGACCAGTCCGAATCTCACTCTAAGGATATTCGTCAGTTTTATTCTCTGGAACGTGTACCTGAATAAGTGGGCGCCAGGAGCGACCGTAGAAATTGTGGTCAGCCGCATCTCCCTTAAGGCCGGAATGAAGCACTCTACTTCACCGCCGGCAGCCAGGTTCAGTGCAAATGTCCTGAGGTGAGCATAGCCGGTATCGTCGTCCCTATCGACAATTAACCGAATGTCTTGTGCTACGGCCCCCGGAGCCGCGGCCACCCTGGTCAGGAAGAGAACCTCATCTTTCCTCGGGTAGAGGTTCTCTATGGTGTAGGTAGTGTTGGCCACGGCGATGTTGATCGACCTTGAGTGCGTTACCTCAGCCAGCACATGGTATTCTCTCTCAATCTGCAGGCTGAGGGGTAGAGGCAACAGCCCCTTCTCCACTGTATTCCTGATGCCCAGCTCCTCGCAGATTGCTGTCTCGCTATTGATAAGAGGTATGCCATAGAGCAGTTTGTGGGCAATAGTTGGCGGGAAAGACCATACACTATAGTGGGTGGTGTAGTTGGCAACCGCTGCTATACCAAAAAAGTTAAGGAATAGGTAGTCCTGAGCCCGAAGGCTCCAGGCTCCGACCAGGGCAGGAGGGAGGGCTGCCACATTTTCTTCTATCCTGATATCGTCATATCTCGCCCTCAGGACCACATTGGCAAAGCCTGCCGGCTGTGTGGTCTGGATGTTGGTGAGTGTAGCGATATAAGGCTTGAACCTTCTCAGGTCAAGGACCGCTGGCGCAAACTCGGCACCAAGAGGAACATTGCCAAACCAGCTATCCGGGATACACTCCGGCGGATACTTAACCAGCTTCACTGTAGCTTCTGATATAGCCATGGTCTAACCTCCCCTAAACATAAGTTACTTCAATCTCATCAGAGGTCCAGACTGCCCCTACTCTCTCACCGGTGATCTTCCTGCCGAGGATATTGAGAAGGTAATACTGGTATCCCGGTGTTACCGGTACCGCCGGCGTATGGAACCCCTCGTAGACTGTTCTTTCATCACTTGGTTCAAGGTATAGCCACTCGCCCGGATCAAACATATATACCTGGAAGTAGGCTCCCACATTACCGGTATTTTTTATCTCCCAGGCAAAGGTGATATCCGTATCGGCCGGCCACTCATTAGGCCACCTATCATATACTCGCTGCCATTCAGTAAGTCCCGCCCAGAGTACATTGGAGGACTCAAGGGTGGCATCAATGACCTCGACCACCTCTTCCTCTTCCGGAGGTGTTATCTCTTCCGGAGGTAGTTCTGCCTCAGGCGCTCTAGTAGCCGCTGCGACTAGAGCTACTAGCCCAGCTAGGCCAGCCAGCGCGAGGCCAAGAAGTGCTATCATACCTCCAACTCCAAAAACAATATTGCCTACCAGCGAGCTACTTACCGCTGATAGGCAATACTACTTTGCTTCTCACCGGCAAAGGCTCCGGCGATAATATTCTGTTTTACCCCTATGGGCTTAAGGCTCCGGGTCAGGCACCGGGTCAGGCTCCGGGTCAGGCTCCGGTTCAATCTCAACTAGCGGATAGGCAGTAGCGCACTTGGGGCAACGTCCCATAGGTAGAATGCCCTTCATACCTTCCAGCTCTACATGCTTATAGCCAAATAATTTTTGCTCGCAGCGAGTACACTTCGTAACGGCGAATTTATATGCTTCTGCCATAATCCAATCACCTCTTACGGCGCTATTTGGAGGAAGATGAAGGGTGCCCCTACGGCCCCACCGAGCAGATTGGCGAGGACGAATCCGGCGCGCTGGTTTTTCTCACTGCCGTGCACCGGCACGTTGGCATTTTCGCGGTCATTGATTGAGCCGTTGCCCACGAAGCACACTTCTCTATTGGCGTTGCCCAACCCCTCATTGACGCCAGTAGGCTGAAGCCAGAGTGGCCCCCAGGTCTGGAGCCAGCAGAATGGCGTCGCCAGTGGTACCGGCATAGTTGGTACACCGACTACCGAGGACTGTTGGTGAGCACCAGTCTGAACACCCATGTAGGGGTTAGCTATACACTCAGCGTGGAAGTTCAAAACAACGACGTCCTGTGACAGTGGCTCATCAAGTGTCACCGTCATCGGGCCCCCCAGGCCACCTGGGATCGCCTGTGCGGTATTTGCGATTATCATCCGTTGGATTGCCTGCATGGGAGCGGGAGTAAAGATGACAATGTATCCACCCGCTAAGTAGTTTTCGGCGATAACACCATCGCCAAGGATACCATCTCCACCTCCAACAATTATCGTAAGTTGACGGGCCCCTTGAACAGCGGGAAGGGCGATGGCGTCGAAGCCACAAATCTGAGGCACAGCACTGAACGCTCCCCAACCACTCACTAGAGCGGCACCGGCTTGGGCATAACGAAACGCCCTTAAATCCAGGGGGTTCTTTTTGGGATACCTGAAGCCGATGGGGTATCTCTGCTGGGCACTTAACTCGTATATATCCTGTTGCATAGTAACTCTTTCCTCCTTATGCGTTAGGTTTTAGGCTATGACTGGCTTTGGCCAGCCCTTGACGCCTTCGGATTAGCCTCTCATCTCTACTCTGATTCCGGTAAGGGCTACGGTTACACCCAGCGGAGCGGGTGGCACTGCAACTCCGTTATCCCTGATTACCACCATCCCGATCTCGTTCCAGATAAGATATCCCCCCCGCGGCCGGTGCGGGTTGAGTTTCGGGATCGCAGAATAGATGTCGAGTGGCGCTATCGGGGCAGCGGTGTTCAACACGATGGGGAGCCAACCGTAGGTAAGCTGGTTCATAAGGGCATCGGTCGGGAATAGTGAAAGTCGGGTTGTCTGTCCCTTCGGATGGTAGTCGCCGTCAATCCTAAGTCCTGTCCTGGCCAAGCTGGGGAATACCCCCCCTGGCGGGATGAGTGTATCGAATGACGCATTGACTCCCAATCCCTCAACTAGCAGGGCATCCTTTTCATCGAACTCGAAGTACAGGTTTTCGTTCTCATTGCCAACACCGCCATTGGTGAAGCGGAACTGGTAATCACCCTGCTGGCCGTCAGTTGCTAGGGCATTGTAGGCAAAGCGGGCAAACGGGTTAATCTTTGGAATCCCCTGGTGAACACCACCGGGCAGGGTCATCCAGCTATCGCCATCGATTTTTATCGCTTTTTTAACGATGTGACAGATTCGCCCTCGTGCGTGGTCATTGAAATAGGTCGGGAACTGCATTACACCACCGTCAAAGGCGGCGGCAAGCTCGACTGTCTTGTAGACATACCCCCACAGTCGGACACGGTACCCCTGGCCCGCCCCGGTGATGCCGGCCGCAGCGGGTCCGGCCAAGCAGGCAACGGTGACATTCTGCTTGTATTTCAGCGTGGTATTCAGCAGGGGATTTGTGCTGCGGGGAGTGCCGAAACTATAGAGTTTTGCCCCCCAGATACGCTCTTTCGGTGGTGCCATCAAGGTGCTACGAATACCGGATAGTGAGATATACTCTCTAGTCTCGTGTCCATCGAGGATAACTACGACTGCTCGCAGATCCTCGTCATTGATGCCGATGCCATCAACCGGTGGCTGGATTTCCATGAAGACGATCTCACCGCGCTCATCCTGCTCCAGCTCTCCACCGACCGCAAGCGGCGTAGGTCTATTCCAGGTGTTGGCTGCCTGCACTGCAGGTGGAGCCGGCTGGATATAATCAGCCAGTAACCTTAATTCGAAGTGGTCCATTTCTCACCTTCCTTTCCATTTGATAGGTTTATGAATGGCTTTTTGTCTTATGAATTGTTGGTTAGAAGTCGAGTCCGACTCCAACCGCCGCGGCCTGTGATCTCTGGGGAGCATTACCTACCCCCCCTGCTAGTTGCTTAACAGCGCCTTGACCGGCAGCTAGAGCAGCCCGCTGCTGTGCGGACAGCTGCTGGGTAGGCTTCTGGCCAAAGAGCCCGGGGACCAGCATCGATGGCAGCACGTAACCCAGGATAGCACTGCCGCCTGAGGCCACCCCCTGGAGCAGGTCACCAACCATGCCCTTAGCAAAGAGGGCACCGGCAACCCCTACCAGCGGCACACCAAGCAGAGTGCCCCAGGACAACAGAGGTGCAGCCGCACCCATCTGGGGGGCCATCTTGACGATGACACCCTCAAGCACCCCGGTTATTCCGGCGCCGCCTATGCCGGCTAAGGCCTTAGTCATTTCCTCGGTTCCTGGTGTTGCGAAAATCCCCTGCTGCGCCATAACTTTATCCTCCTCTTTTCTCAAGCAAAAGCCTCGCCCTTGGAGCTGCCGATGAAAAATCAAAGCCTCGGGAGCCGACTTTCACCGGCAAGCCCCCGAGGCGTATACCTAAAACTGTAACGCTATTTCATTTGATTGTCAAGTCTTAGGTTTCCTTTGTCTTAGGAAGGAAAGCCCTGCCAAATCTTGCCAGGGCTCCCACGGTGACAATAGGGATCGCAAATTTCTTGGCCAGAGCCTTCAGCTCGTTAGCATTCATCATTTCCCCATTATCACTCACCAGTTCACACAGGATACCACCAGGATATAATCCAGCTAGCTGGCACAACTCGGTCACAGCCTCGGTATGGCCATTGCGCCCAATGAGTCCGTCAGGATGGGCGCCAAGTAAGGGGATATGCCCGGGGCGGGCTAAATCAGACGGTTTAGTGTTGGGGTCGATCATCTTTTTAATGGTGAATGCCCTATCCTTTGGTGAAATACCTGACTTCTCTACTTCTTTAGCGTCAACCGGGCTATAGAAGGGGGTGTCAGTTGCCCGATATCTGGAAGGCAGGGAGTCTATGTCCAGTTCTTTAAGCCTCTGCTTGGGTAAAGCCAGACACAATAGCCCCGAAGCCATCCTGGCAGCAAACAATATTGCCTCGGCAGTTATCTCCTGAGCAGGAATGGCCAGGTCGGCCTCGCCCTCCTTTTCCGAGAAGATAATTACAAAACGCCTTTCCTGGAACGCCCTTATAGCTGCCTTAACCCTTGGTAGCATCAGACACCTCAGCCATCAAACTCAGCTTTGTCGCCTCATTTCGTCTTACCCTAAAGAGGTCATCCAGAGCACCGGACCATACCTCTATTGTTACTCGCTCATCGAAGAGGACAAAGGTTCGATAATCTTCAGGGTCAGGAACTGCGCGGGCCTGCGTGTAGGTGGTTTCAAAGACCTGCCCATTGAGTTGACACCACGCATGGCCATAACCCTGATAGCTACCCAGAGCGACGTGGCCATTGGTGAAGTTCCTGATCAAGGAAGCAAATAGTATAGATGAATCCTCACAGTCACCATACCCCTCTAAGGTTTCAGACGGGAATTGCCAGAATTCCCCCCTATCTCTCCTGTAGTCTATATTGCGGCATACGAAGTCGAGGTTAGCCCAAACGTCGGGTCCAATCTGAGAGTAGACGGCCAGTACATCAGGGTTACTGGGCTGAACAAACTCACGAATGTCGTGGAGCATACCGGGGTGGCGGACTGCAACCAGATACTGGCCGGCTTCGTAATATACTCTGTGTGAGCGTGAGCTTTGGCGCTGAAGCGAAACAATTCCCATGGCGGCTGAAACAACACCGAGGCCCAGGGAGGCCAGAGGCAACATTCGGAAAAAAGCTCGGTTCCATTCCTGATCTTGAATGCTAGGCATAGTTTTACCTCGACCTAGCACCCAAGACAAAAACAGCTCCAACCCCTAGAACACCTAATCCGCCTAGTATGGCCAGTGGCCACCAAGATATCGGTGGCGCCCTGTCTGCGAGTATCTCGTTTAGCAGATCACGCAACTCCTGGTCAGTCATCACCTCCAACGTCTCAGGTGGTGTTTCAGGCTCGAGGTCAAGAATCATTGCCGTCAGTGTCTCTCGGGAGAATGTCGCTAGGGTCTCCTCATCCAAGCCCTTTCGCTTGAAGAAAACATCATCGACGGTCCTGATGGCAAAGATGATGGCAACGACGAAGAGTATAGCCATTACCGCGATGATAACTGCTGCCCAGGCGAATCCGATAGTACCTACACCCTCTTCGGAAACAGATACCTGGACTTTAACAAGGTAGTTGGTCCATAGTGGGGGACTGGTATCCCGGGAGACCTCTAGCTCAAGTAGTCTTGAGCCTTGTTTCTCGAGCTCAGCGGCGAATCCTCTAACGATTCTCTCGCCAAGCCACTCCGTTCCTGGGATCTGCTCAGGGGTCAGTTTGAACTCGAAGGTACAGACTTGAGCAGGTCCCTCATAGCTATAGCTCCAGGGGTAAATGGTGTGCTGCACAAGTTCATATTCACCGGTGATATCAATTACGTCATTAACCTCAGGCAGCCCCGCCTCGGGGTACTCCTTGATTTTGCAGTAGAGGTCATAGGAGCCCGAGGCTATGGCGGAGATTTCAATGTCGACGCTACCTTCAACGCGAGTGAAGTCAGTACGTGACTCGGGGAATGGTATTGAGGCCTGGCCAACGAGGTACTCGTCGAAGCCAATTATTGGCAGGCGGCTACCTATGGCACCGTAGAGGGTAGCTGTTTGTGCCTGACCGCGATAGTCAAGGCTGGTAGTCACCCTCAGAGTGTCACCAATATTAAGTTCAACCTTCTCCCCGGTGACAACCCCGATAGCTATGCCAGAATTCCGCCTGATAACTTCTATACCGGTAACGTTCATGGAAGTCCTCCTGGCGCCAGCTATACTTTCTCGTAGCGGTCAATGGTGAGATTCCAAAACTCAGCAGCACCAATAACGTCAATGACGTTCAGGTAGTCAGGGGTAAAGATATCAGGCCCAGGGACCTCCATTATCTTAGCATACATATCGTAATTAGTCCCCAAGCGGTCGCCTATAACCACGTCTGCGACGATTTCATAGGGCACGAAGTCAATAGAGGCATCAAAATGAACCGGCGTGCGGCTGGAGAACAATTCATTGAACCACGTATCTCTCTGACCTATAGCCACCCAGACGGCGCCATCGATGGCTGGGCCGCTGTAATCGACACTGAGGCGGACCCTAACCGTGTCCCCGACCTGCACCGTAAGCTTTTGCCCCAGGTAATCTGCCAGAGCGAACCCACTGAACTCCGGCGTTGCCTCGACAAAATTTGCAATTATCTGCCTATCCCTGTCCATGGTGACTACCAGCTGATTTGGCATTCCGGGGACAGGGGTTGTACCTTCCGTATCACCCAACCAGCTATGGAAAACATTACCATCGCCTGGGGTAGCTACTAAAAGAGCTTGATCTCCAGCTCCATAGGTTCCTGCGCCTGGTACTACTATACCATTTCCCACAACATCGGTAGTTAATTGATAAGTAGGGATTTCTTCAGGAATCTCAAAGACCACAATGACTTCTTTGTCAGAATCCATAGTTATAGTAGTAGGGTTATCGGTGCCACTAGCATCACCTTCCCAATGGTCAAAATAACCGACAAAGGCAACCGCTCTTAGAGTGAGGACCGTTCCCTCAGGATAGCTTACCCTTCCCGGGCTAATATAGTCGCCGAGTGGCGATGGCTGTACACCCCCAGCATCAGCCGGAACCATAGTAATGTGTAAAATAACTGCCATTTTCCCTACTTAAGGTTTTGGTGGGGGGCTTTAGAAGCTCGAGATAGGAATTAGCTCTCTTTCAGAAAGGCCGTAAGCTTTTCTATCTCACCCTTCTTGTAACCTTCCCTGCCGTCAATTATAGGCGCTATGGCGGGCATTTGTCTAGTCAACTCGGTTAATATCATATCAGGCGTCACCCCCAGCTGCAGAAGGGTGTTGAGCTCACGTCTTTTCCTTGCCTTCTCCGGGGCAGACAGGCCGTTTAGGTAAGTATGCAGTATGCTGATGCCGGCGTCAGCCAAGGTCTTGAGATTATCCAGGCCGGCCTGTTGTATCTCGGCTTTGAATTCCTTTGCAGCCTTTATTATTAAAAATCGTCGGGCAGCTCTAGCAGTAAAGCCAGTCATGCCAGCAGCTCCTCCTTGGAATATTCCCGGCCACATTCCGGGTTCGGGCATTTAATAGGCTCCCCCTTCCATTCGGGAGGTGCACTAAACTGCACATGACACGCACCACAGTCAAAGACCTGGGGCTCTGGTGCTGATGATGTTGTGTCTTTACCGCTTGGCCTGGCTTCTTCGGCGGCTGCCTTCAGAGCGGCGACGCCATCGCTAACGTTTTCCCTTACTGTTTGTGCTAGCCCTACCAGAGCACCATGGCGCTCATCAGCTCTCCTTTCCGAACTTTGAAATCTCTGCCAATCAATGACCTGGCCCAGGTCCATAACCAAAGGTTCGCCGTCGGGGCCTTTTATCCGGACTGGCAATCCTGTAGACGGGTTACCAGATGACTCCGGGATACCTAGTATAGCCCTTAGTGTGGGGCCAGAATCTTTTAGGGTACCTAGAATAGAGGTAAGGTCGGTAATCTGCTCGAGAAAGGTCTTGGCCTGAGCGGGTGGCCCCTGTTGAGGTATCCTGCTTAAGATATCCTGCTTCTGCAGCTCCAATTTATCAGCCAGGACCTCTTTAAGTGTGGCCATATCAGTACCCTTGTTGATGTAAGGCTCAAGGGCTGCTAGAACCTCAGACACTTTCTCTGCCGCGCCTGGCGGATTCGCCTTATCTGATTGACCGGTTCCATTAAACCTACTCCTCATTGCCCTTATGGCCAAGATGTCTTTGGCATCTTGCAGACCATAGTCACCGAGGTTCTGACCGACTCTTACCGGCTGCTCGTCTACGATGATATACTCTCTACCTCCAGGTGTACCTGGCTCGGGGCCGCTTCCCGATTGAAGCCCTTCCTTGCTAACTCCGCCAAGCTCAGCTTCAAGCCCAGGTGGAATGCCTTTCTGAAGTTTAGCGCGCCATGAGTTCGTCCAGACGCGTCTCAGGTCGTCAGCGAGGTCAGCCCCCTCTCGTCCAAGTGCTTTAGCCACCCAGTCAATATCTTCGTAATCCCCACTCCAAACCATATTGGTGGCCAAGACAATTCTGTCTTGTTTTATGCCGATCAGCCGGCCAATAGCCTCAAACTGCTGCCTGGGGGTGACGCCTTCGTCTATCATGGACGTCTGAATATCCCCCTTTTCCAATGCCTCTTTACCAGCATCACTTATCTCCCAGCCCTCTTGACTGGTACCACTCACATTACCGCTATCCCTCGCTCTGGTCAGTTGCTTGAGCGTCCCCTCCTTTGACGCCTGCAGTTCCTTAGCTAAATCAGCCGTATTAACTGGACCCGCCTTAGTTCTCAATGCCTCAAGTAGCTCTATCATAAATGCCATGTCGCCCTCCTTGTCTTGTATTTGAACCCAGTAAAGCACTAAAAAGACAACATTGCAAGCCCCCGTCATAATTCACCGCGTGTTTTAGGCATGATATGCCAAGACAAGGCAGGAATGAGATAGCACAGTCTTGACCGTCTCCAGCGTCTTGAAGCCCTGTCGCAAAGAGCAAAACCCCGCTAGGCCCCCCAGAGCCTTGACTAAGTGGGGGAAAGTGTTAGAATAAAGCCATGAGCTGGTTGTCGCTTGTTACAGATTATTTGAGTCGTCTTCCTGTGGAGAGGGTCTTGTTTCCTCCCCGGGACAACGTTAAGGCGCTCGAGGAGTTTTCAGCCACCATGACAGCCCCTGTGGCTGAAAATAAAGCCCCCCCGGAGCAGAAGACGCCGCCTACTGTCACCCAGGAGCCAGAAATTGCTTCAGGAGAGTCTGTAGCTACGGCGTGCGTCCCCTGCGCCCTGGGACACTTCAGCGCCAGCGCCGGCCTGCTTGATGAGATGGCCAGGTTCAAGGATGAGGGTATCACCAGCAACGAGATACTCGACAGGGTGGCTAAAGTCCTACAAGAGCAAAACACCTTGGAAAGAAAAGACCTGACACCGGAGAATATACAGAGACTCCCCCCTTGGGAAAGAGAGCTCGCAGACAAAGCCCTTAGACAGAGCCGCCGATTAAGGCACTCCCTTGAGGACTTTACTAGTATTGGACAGCTGGAGAAGGCTGCCGCTGATACCTCAGCCTTCTATAGGCAGCTAAACAGGCAGTGGTTTAAGCAACGCTTTGCCCACCTCGGTCCGGAGAAAACTGAAAGGATCGCTGAGGAGGTAGGTAAGCTCAGCGCTGAGGATAAGGAACGGGTCCTGAAGGATCCCGAGGGGCTTAGCGAGGAGGTGAAAGGGTGAAGGGTGGAGTAACCAAGCGGGTTGAGGATACTGTAAAAGCCCTTGAGCAGGGCCAGCTGAAGAAGGCGCTCTCTCTCACTGACAGAGAAGGCTTAGAGAGCCACCATCAGTTTGTTGAGCAGGCAGCTCGGACATGCCTGGCAAATAAAGGTGACAAGGAGGCGTGTACCATGGCTATTGAGGAAGCCAAAGAGAGGGTCAAGGACACAATTACTCTTCCCATCGATGATACTAGCCTTGAAGGGTTGGAAGAATATCTGTCTCCTGGACCGCCCGCGGGGGAGCCTAAAGAGACTGAACCTACCTCTGAGAAAACCGATGAGGAGGTCTATGAGGAGTGTGAAGAGTGCCACGTAGCTGTGGCTGCCGCAAGGATAGCTGAGATATGTGCCGAGCGTCCTGATGAAGCGGGGGGTGCCTGTAAGACCATATCACAGAACCTGGAGGACGAAAACACTGAGCCGGCCGACTGGATAAAAGCCATGGTCGAAACCGCAGAGCAGGCCCAGGGTGAAGCTAAAGAGCAGATGGTCGCTGCCGTTACTGAGCTCACCGATTACCTGGAGCGAAGAAATAGCCCGTTCCTGAAGGAGCTCGATGAGGAGGAGGGGTCAAATGCCTAAGAAACCACCCCTGTATCCCCACATACCGAAGAGCCAAATGAAGAAAAAGAAGACTCCCTCTCGGGATGATGTTAGGGTAGAACGTTGGGAGGAGCGAGACCGCCTTCACATAGGTATTCAAGATAAAGAAACCGGTGATTACTATGTGAGCTGGTGGGATGATGAAGCCCGTCAAATGTTTGAGGATGGGTTTTTTAAGAGGGGAGCTAAACTAGAAGAAAGCGTCCTAGACTACGCTGAAGAGAGGGGGATCCTCGCCAAGAAACCCAGTAGCGAGCAGGCAAAAAGAAAGTACACTCTGCTAGAATTAGCAGGCATAGCTGAGGTGTTTTATGCAGCTCAGGCTAGGGGTAGAGCAACCATATACACCTTTACTCCAGTTTATACAAGCTGGGGTGGCCTTACTCAAAGCCAGAGAGATGAAGCAATCCGTGGATTACGAGAACGAATAGAGCGGGAGGGCTTGGAGGGCTATCTTGAGCGCAAGCGTCCTGTGGTAGGGGATGAATTGACTGAGGAAGTAGTCCGCGGGTTAGAGCGCCAGGGCTACTTATAACTTGACAAAGAGGCAGCATTTATAAAATAATAGTGTTACCGTCTTAAATGACGAGTACTCTTAGAGGAGGAAAACACAATGGCCGGTATTGCATTAGCACAAGCTGGCGAAGCCATCGTCTACCCGTCAGTCCCCTGGAGCAAAAGGCTCTTCTCGCTGAAGATCAGGAGCTTCCCCAAAGGCTCGGTGCCACGCCACCTTATGCCATTCCTGTTCAAAAAGGGTGGTGTTCCGGCTACCTGTGCTAGGGAAACAGCGGATAAGTCCGGTGCAGCCCGGGTACACGCAATGAATAGTTGCGTTTCCACGGCCCTGAGAAAGAAATAGGCATCGCCACCTACAGAAACGAGAACCTTGTCAGCAACGAGGGGAGGGAGTAATCCCTCCCCTCGTTTAGTACCGGGGAATAAGATGGCTAAAGTACTCAAAATCATCCTCAGAGAGCAACCGATAGGCCGGGAAGAGACTCCCTGGCTGGACCCCCAGCGTGAGAAGTTCGCGCGTATTGCTAAGGAAGTTGCTCAGGAACTCAAGGACTCGAAACTGAGGGGAGCCGCCAAGGTTCGAGCATTCAACGCTAGAATGAGTGAAAAACTAAGAGAGGGCTAGTCCCCCTCTTCTGGTTGAACCTCACCCTCTGGCGCCGGCACAACCATAAACGGGACATTAACCAGCTCAAGGTACGGATGATAGGTAACCCGCTTCAGCTCTACGTCGCCCTGAGCATTCAGCTTCGATGTGTCTATGATGACGTGATTGAACCGCCAAGCATTAGCATCCCATTTATACTCTGAACACCGGAAGGTGAACTCCTTTTTCAGTCCAAGAACTACTATCTCGTAGCGCAGTTGGGTGATAAAAGCTTCAGGGATTTTGATTTCTTCATCGGGCCCTGCTTCCCATTGGTGCTGTTCTGCTAGATTTACTTCCTCTGCCATCATTTCACCCCCCTCGCTATTAGTCTAGCTGCTATTCCCTTTTTACTTCCTGAAGGAGATAATCCCTCCCGCCTAGCCATCTCTCTAAGCTCCTCAAGGGTATAGCGACGGTCATAGTCAACAACGCTCTCCAATCTAGGTTCAACTTCTTCCTCTGCAATTACCTCAAGGGCATTTACAGCATCTTG
>Ga0209977_10000830_pt1 | contig 12825 bp, 8 predicted proteins | sample SumtaG_2_FD_183113 | JGI IMG/M metagenome (GOLD analysis project Ga0209977, IMG submission 183113) | Deep subsurface microbial communities from Indian Ocean to uncover new lineages of life (NeLLi) - Sumatra_00607 metaG (SPAdes) (version 2) | ecosystem: Environmental > Aquatic > Marine > Oceanic... | reverse complement strand
TACTGTTAGGGTTAGCAACGCAACCAAAATTCATTTCTATTTTGCCTCCCTTTAACTCGTTTCCTTCGTAGTCAGTTCCCTCATCAATCATAATAGAAAGCATTTCACAGAACTGTGTGCTATCAATATCGTAAACTGCGCGAGCTTTTTTATGATCTCCAAGAGCTGTATGGTCTCCTGTGAGAGTTAGAATGTTCTTCAACCCTAAAACTGCGCCAGCTACTACATCCCCAAAAAGCGCAACTCGATTTCGATCCCTAACTGTGACTTGCCATACTGCTTCAATTCCCGCTTCTTCTTGGATTTTGTAGCTTGGAACCAATGATGACATGTAGGCATCGCCTTGTGGACCATCCGTTACATTTGCTGCTACGATTCTTTTAGTTTTTTTCATTTCCTTTGCAGAATGGATAATCTCGCTAAGGTCCAAAATTTTCTTTGGCTCTAGCTCACCAGTGAAAACAAAATGGCCCGCTTCGATCGCTTTGCATAATTGGCTATACGCCTTTCTTTTTGCCATTTAAGTTTCCACCTCCTTTTTTTCTTCTTCGTTAGTATATTCCTTATTGATAACTAAGTATCCCGGACTGGTAGACGTGCGAAAGTCCCTTGGAGGTCTGTATTTTTTAAAGAGATCGAGTCTATTAAATTCTTTTAACCTTGTCCAAATGCGTACCCACGCGCAAGGAAGCGTATAACCACCCACTTCACACATCCCATCTACCATTCCTCCGCAGGGCCCGTTACTTAAGTGTTTAGCACATCCCGCTCGGGGACATAATCCCCCCGTCTCTCCAATTATACAATCTCCGCACTCCTCACAGTATTCAATGAAATTATTCTCACCACTGTCTTGTACGCCTCCAAACATGCTATCTTGGGCTGGGAAAGTTAACTTACTGGGAAGCACTTTATTCAGCATTACAACACCAAGCCCACAAGCAAGAGAAACTATAGCTTCGTAGTCGTCGATGTAAGGTCGTACTGTTGTTGCTGCGATTCTATCGTCGCATTGTCTTAATATCGTTATAGCTTTCCATCTCAACTCCTTACCTTCAGTTCGGGCTTTTAATTCTAAAAGTTGTCCAAGAACTTTTGCCTCGTTTATGGATCGTGGTGGTTGACAGCAACCATCGCATCCAGCTATTAATACCTTGTTATAACTCTTAACCATTTCATAAATTTCGTTTAAATCTTTTTGTTGTGTAATTATCATATTACAAAACTCCTTTTTTCCTTTTTTTTTAGATTTTTCTTACTAGATTCATTTTAATTAGCATTATAGTGTTTAAAAAAATCACTTTTATTAGGTTGTTAATTTTTCAATTAACTTATATGGTTTCACACTTCTATTTTTCAAGCTGAGATCTTCTAGGTCTATACCTAATGCTATCGCCATCACTTCAGCTAGATAAAGGATAGGAATATCTAATTCTTTCCCTGTTCTACGAGCGACAATTTTTTCTTTCCTATCGTACTGAGTTGTACATGCGGGACAGACAGTAATCAAACCATCAACATTTTCTTCGAGTTCACATAGTTCTGTCATTTTATCTTCGACTAATTTCTCACCAATTTCGTCCTGTAATCGAGCGCAAAAGCCACAGCATTCCAATTTATTGGCGAATTCAACGGTTTTGGCACCAAGTGCTTTAAGTATTATGTCAATTTTCTCAGGATTTTCTGGATGGTCAAATTGCATTATTTTACTAGGCCTTATAAGGTGGCATCCATAGTGAACAGCAAGATTTAAATCGTCTAAGGGTTTTATTAGTAATTTTTTGATTTTCTCAAGCCATTCTGGTTGATTAAATAATTCAACAAAATGATACACTTTTGTTTTACCAGTGTAGTTGTAGCCAATTTTTTGTAATATTCCATTTATTTTTCCCAGATATTCTTTATCTTCTTCTAGTAAAACGCTTACAGTTTTTAACGTTTCGTAACAACCAGAACAAATCGTCATGATGTTTACTCCCATTTTCTCAGCAATTGCTAGATTTCTTGCCCCTAGAGCAACCCATGTATCTATATTTAAAGATTGCAGAGATACAGGTTCAGGACAACAGCTTACTCCTTCCATCTCTTTTAATTTGACATCTAAAATTCCTGCTACATCTCGAAAAGCTTTTTCTAGATGAGGTAATTTAAGAGGTATCGTACACCCTATGAAAAAACCATATTCTTCTACCATAATTACTCATCAACCTCCTTTTTTGCGAGATCTCCAAGTCCCGTTTCTTCAATTATAAATCTAATTTCATCTAAATTTGGTGCTGTAAATTGAGGTAAACCTAATCTATTTCGCCTTCTATCAATATTATCCTTCAAACCACCTGTATATGGGACTACAAAACCATTGTTATAAATAGTTACTATGGTGCCTGAGTATTCTTTTGGTATTTTACCGTCTTTAACCGCCATATTTCGTAGAAGAGCTAAAATAAAAGAATAATCAACATTTTTAGGACATCTTTCGGTACATCTATGACATAATGAACAAGTCCAAATAGCTTGGCTTGATAACACTTCTTCTTTTAATCCAAGAAGACAAGAAGCAACAACTCTATGTGGCTGCATATCAACGTATTCAGTTACTGTACATCCAGAGCTACATACGCCGCATTGTATACATTTTAAGAGTGATTTAGCACCTACTTTTTCAGCAATTTCATAACGAAAATTTTTATCTAAATCTTTTGCTTGCTTAATAATTTTTTGAGCCATTTTTACGCACCTCCTTCGGCTTTAGCAATCTTTATTTTAGGCTTTTGTTCTTCACTCAAAGGACCTATTTCTTTAACCTTATTAACAAAATCAGTTACTACCTCTGAGAATCGCTTACCTTCTGAAGCTGAAACCCATTCAAGGCGGAAACGCTCAGGATTTATACCAACTTTTTCAAGAACTTCATTTATCTCATTGTAACGTCTTAACATATCATAATTACCTTCTAAATAGTGGCAATCTCCTATATGACATCCACCAACAAAAACACCGTCAGCACCTTCTAAAAATGCTTGTAAAATAAAGCTTTTTGGAATTCTTCCCGTACACATTACTCTTATTGGTCGTATATTGGTAGGATATTGAAAACGACTCACACCGCAATTATCAGCTCCCGCATAACTACACCAATTACATAAAAATGCTATAATTCTAGGTCTTTCATCCACAAAATCACCTTTTACAGCTTCGGATATCATAGGATAAATTTGATCATCAGCAAAATGACTCATTCTAATTGCTCCAGCTGGACATGCTGCTGCACAATCGCCACACCCTTTGCATAATAAAGGATTAGATTCCGAAACTAACAAATCATTGTCAAAATTTACTCCAATTGCACCAAAATTACAAACTTCCTCACATTTTTGGCATGCGATACATAAAGCAGGATTGACAATAGAAACTAAAGGTTCATTCTCGACTACTCCTGAAATTAGAGGTATTAAAGCATGAGCTGCTGTTGCTCTTCCTTGAGATATTGAATCAGCAATGCCTTTAGGACCATGAGCAGTTCCTGCAAGATATATTCCATCAGTAGCAAAATCAAACGGTCTTAATTTTACATGTGCTTCCAAAAAGAATCCGTGTTGATCTCTAGCACATTTTATTAATTGACCAATTAATTTTGTATCATACGGTACTAATGGTGTAGATAAAACTACTTTATCAGCCTCAATATTAAGCAATACTTGGGTTAGAATGTCATTAACTTTAACATTAATCTTTTCATTTGCAATTTCTACTTCAGGATAATCGTTGAACCTTATATAATTGACATCTTCCCTTGCTTTCCAATAATAAGGTTCTTCGTCAGTTCCTACGCGAATGTCTCTATACAATACATAAACATTTGAATTAGGGTAATTTTCTTTCACATACAATGCATGTCTTATAGATTCTGAACAGCAGATTAAAGAACAATAAGAAAATCCCTTTTCTGGATCGGTCTGTCTTGAACCAACACAGTGTATAAATACATATGTCTTACCATCTTCCAACTGATTTTCTCTTAATTTTTCAGATAATTCTAATTGTGTCATTATACGAGGATCATCTCCATAATGATACCAGCCTTCTGGCTTATATTCATATGCTCCTGTAGCAACGATGATTACTCCTACATTTAAATCGGAAATCTTCTCGTTGGTATTATTCCTTACTTTAATCTTAAAATCACCAATTGAGCCTTTTACATCAGTTACTTCGGAACTTAAATATGTTGTAATATTTTTTAGCTGATTAAATTCATTTAATTTTTTTTCTAGAAATTCTCTTGAATCTATGCGGTCAAAATTAATTTTATAAATTAGGTTTAATTGACCGCCTAATTTATCGTTTTTTTCGACTAAATGTACTTTATAACCCTTCTTGGCAATTTCCATAGCAGAACTCAACCCTGCAATACCTCCACCTATTACTAAAGCTTCTGGGATTACATCACCTTTAATTTTCAATTCTGATTTTAGAAATCTTGCTCGAGCAATACCCATCCGGATTAAATCCTTTGCCTTATCAGTTGCTTTCTCTTTTTCCCTCATGTGTACCCATGAATCTAATTCACGAATACTGACAAAGCAAAAAAGATATTCATTTAAACCAGCTTCTCGAATAGTATTTTGAAATAATGGTTCATGTGTTCTAGGAGTACACGCTGCAACAAGAATTCGATTTAAATTTAATTCCTTAATCTTTTCCCTTATTACCTGTTGAGTTGGTTCATTACAGCTATACTTATTATGCATTGCAAAAACTACATTTGGTAATGTTTTCACATATTCTAAAACTTCTTGCACTTCAATATAACCCCCAATATTGATACCACACTCACAAATAAAAACACCAATTCGAGGTTCATCACTTGGATTAACAACCCTTAAAAGAGGTAATTCAATTGCTTGCTCTTCTTTAGTTAATGGTATTGCATGCAAAGCTGCTAAAGTTGCAGCACCACTAGCTTTCATAACTGAATTTGCTATGTCATCAGGGGATTGACAAGATCCTGTTATATAAATTCCATCACGGGAAGAATGCAAATCTTCAATAGAACTTTTTGTTTTGAAAAAGCTAAATTCATTTAACTCAATATCTAACATTTTTGCTAATTCTTCAGTTCCTCTTCGAGGTATAACCGCATTAGCTAATACAACTAGATCGAATCTTTTAGTTTCAACATCTCCAGTATCTAAATTAGCATGTTTCACAATCAAATCATGGGTAATGGGATTTTCCCGGATATCACCAGGAATTCCATGGAAATATTTTATTTTATACTCTTCTTTTGCACGTTCAATAAATTCTTCCTGATTTTTCCCTATAACGCGAGTATCATTAAAAAATATTGTTACATCAGTTTCAGGTGAATGCTCTCTGGTAACCACTCCCTCTTTGGCCATATACATACAACAAAATTTAGAACAATAAGCACAGATATCTTCATTTCTAGAACCAACACACCCAACAAAAGCAATATTATGGGCATGTTTTCGATCAGAAGGTCTAATTATTTCACCGCCAGTAGGTCCTGATGCACTTAATAGTCTTTCGTATTGTATCGCAGTAATTACATTTGGATATTCTCCATAATGGTATCTTGAAAGAACTGAAGGATCTAAAAGATCATATCCAACAGATACGATAACTGAAGATACGTTGTATTCGATGATTTCATCTTTTTGATCTAGAATTATAGCTTCTGCTTCACAATTTTGGGCACATAATCCACAAATTCCATGATTTAAGAAAATACATTTTTCTTTAACAATCGTATAAACTGATGGAACCGCTGAAGGATAAGAGACATATGCAGCGTGGTTATATTTCAAACCTTCATCGAAATTGTTTGGAATCCCCCTGACGGGACAAATTGTTGCGCAATCCCCACAACCTGTACATTTATCTTGATCAATATAGCGCGCTTTTTTCCTAACTTTTACTTTAAAATTACCCGCGGAACCCGATACTTCCTCAACTTCTGAGTAAGTTAAAAGATCAACATTTCGATGTCTAGCAACTTCAACCATTTTAGGGGCTAAAATACATATAGAACAATCGAGTGTTGGAAAGGTCTTATCTAATTGAGCCATTCTTCCTCCTATAGAAGGTTCTCTTTCTACTAAGATTACCCTATATCCTTGTTCTGCTAAATCCATTGAAGCTGAAATACCAGATACTCCAGCTCCTATAACCAAAATATTATTGTTTACCATTTTTTACCACTTTAAATTTTATTACTTAATTTTTCGGGAAGTCATTTTATTAAACCAATTGATTTTTTTTGTTTTCCACTCAGTAATTTGTTCTATTGGAATATGGTATTTTTCAATAATCTTTTCTGTGGTAAGAGAATTGATTATTCTCTGTCCTTTCGCCGTTCGAACAACAATTATAGAATGTCCCTCTGGAGCTCCAGAAGCTCCAACGCTAATATCTGAAAATTTAGCAGTAAATTCATCACATTCCTGACAATGACTTCTAACAGCAGGATCAAGAGTTTTAATATTTATTTCAAAAACTTCTTCTTTTTTAGAAGTTATAAAGAAATTTTTTTTTATATTCGTTTTCAATATATCCGAAGGTTTTACATTTGTTTCATCTTGTATTATCTTGTATATTTTATCGTAATCAAAATTTTCATAGCAAAACAAACCTATCACAAATTTAATATTATAGGCAGGCGTTATGTTTAAGTATTGCATCTTTCTAACAGCTCGACATTGACATGGGGTTCCAACAAATGCTAATCGTAAATCATCTATATTTTCAATATTCTTTTTCTCTAATATATCTTGAGAAATAATGTTTAAATCTTTTAAAGACAAGATATTCGGGGAAATGGAATAACGAGTTCCTGATGATTTTATTAAATGTTTTTTATCAAATATGATTTTTGGTAGAGGATTTAAATCTTCATCGTATTCTGAAACAATAGCGCCATCTATTTCGTCTTTTTCAAACAAATAGGTGAGAAATGTTGATACTATACCTCCATCTTGCCCAAATTCTCTGATATTCTCATCGGTAGTTTTAGCTGCAATTACTGTAATAATATGTCCAAGCTCATTTTCAGCATTATACATCTCATTTAGTTGATCCATTAATGGAGTAGTGTTTGGACATATATAATAACAAATACCGCATTCTTTACAATTGTCTTCATTTTCCTCTGATATAAATTTTGGTGTATACCCCTCCATTTTAATGACATCAAAACCCTGACTATTACAAAAGGCAACACACCCTCCACAAGCACAACATTTTTTTGTTTCAATAATATCTTTTTCTAGGTCTTTAAATATTTTTATATCTTCAAATAAATTCGTCTCTGATTTTATTTCTTCCATTTGCCATTCCTTTTTTTGAATTTTTTATTCAATTCTTAGTAATATTTTTGCTTTTAATTTATATTTTCTGTTGTTTTTTTAGAATATTTAGTCCTTTTTGAAAATAATTGTTTAATTGAAAAACTTATATTTTTATAATTTACTTAATAGGTTAAAAGTATATATAAATATTTCTCTCTTTAACCAAAATGATAAGTTTCATGTTGAAAATTTATAAAAAAAAAGCTTTATTGATCAAAATTCTGAACAATTCTTTCTTATTTTAATAAAATTTTGCTCAAAAAGTGTAAATTTGGCAATAGAACATTTCTCCTCTAAGAAGATTGATGACATTTTCGTTAATTTTACGATTATTAAGATTTCAGATATCTAAATAGTTAAAAAAAAATAATAAATAATAACAAGTTGATAGTGCTTATCAAAATGTCATAAAAATTAGAAGATTGTAGAAATCGATTTAATTTTTTCTAAAAGTACAAAGTCATATTATATAGATATTAATCAATATAATAAAATAAAACAAGTTAATAATCAAATAATAAACAATTAATACAAAAAGAATCCGACAAAAGCTTTAATGGTACCTGTAGGATTCTAAATATTTGCTGAAAATCATGAAAATAGTTGTATCCGGCCCTCTCCAGTGCGGAAAGTCAAGTTTTATCAAAAGTTTAGACGAAAAAGCTTTGAATGTCGAAGCTAAAGCTAGAGACAATAAGTTTTATACGGTTGGAATGGACTTAGGTATTGTCAGATTAAATGGGTTTGATGTCTTTCTATTTGGAACTCCTGGTTTATTAAGATTCAAAGTTATGAGAGATGTAATCATTCAAGGGTCTGATGGGGTTATTTTCATTTTTGATGCGGCTCATCCTGAAAAAGATGAAGATGCATTAATCATATTAAATGCCCTTAGAAAAACAATAGGGGTTGATACGCCAATAGTTTATTTAGCAAACAAGCAAGATATTGCTGGTGCGAGACACTCTGAGATAGTAAGATCACAGAATTACTTACGCGACGACGCTATGATATTTTCAACAAGCACAAGGACAGGAGAAAATTTAAAAGAATCTTTAAAATATCTTGTAAATCTGATATACGATAATTATTCCTCCCTGCTCACAGTTTTGAGAGAATTTGAATCAAATATTGACGGATTGGCTGAAAAGTTAGAAAAAAATCCTGTTGAGATGAGAGATTTGTTAAACAACCTTGAAATAAAGAGATTTATCGAGGTTGACAGGCTACAACGAACCTACAAGGTGAGACATGGCTTAAAACTCTTGCTATAAAGTTTGAATTTTATTGTTTTAGCCATTTGATCTGTTTTTTGATAATTTATTTTTACGACAAATCAGAAGGTAAGATCAGAAGGTAAGATCTCGTCTTTACCGTATTTTTTCAATAATTTATTTAATTCTGATCTTTGTTTAGTATGAACTTCCCAGAAAAATTTTGGGACATCTTTTTCTGCCTTATACATTTCTTCCATGCGATCCAACTTATCAAGCAATTTTTTGATTTTTAACTTAAATTGTTCTGTGTAATCTTCTTGAGAATAATCTTTATCTAATTCTAATTTAAACAATGCTTTCAGATCGTCATATTTCGGAATATATCCAATCGGTGTTTCAATCGCGTCGAAATCTCCTTGAGTACGGCCTTCCGCCCAAATAACCCATACTTTCTTATCCAACATGCCATTTAGATACTTACCTTCTTTACTTTTAAGAAAGTAATTAGTAGAGAATACTTTTGGACAATGCTTTATTTGGTTACCAAATTTTCGGTGATTTTTTAAATATTTACCAAGAGGAACAACCAAGAAATCAAGATTCGCCATTGGGCTAGCTTTTCTAACGCCTACAGTACCAAGAGTTGCTGAAGTTGTTTCAGATTCAATAGTTGCCCCCATAAAGATTCCACACTCCCAACTTAAGCTTTCAACAACAGGAGGCATTGTATCCGAATCTCTACCACCATAGAAAATGCCGTGAATGGGTACGCCATTAGGGTCTTCTAATTTGGGATCGCAATTAGATAGGTCGGTAAGATTTATTGTATACCTGGCATTTGGATGGGCGAGAAGGATATTATTCCCATTTTCGTCAGTTTTTCCTTCAAACCAACTGCCAGAATAATTAAAGCCCTCTTTAGGGTGATCCTTACCCATTCCGAGCCAATATGGCTTTCCGTCCTTTATGAGAACATTAGAATAAATTAATTCTCTTGGCGTTATAAGCGCTTCGTAAATTACAGGATCGTCTTTAGGATTTACATCTTTTATAATTCCAAATATTCCCTTTTCTATATTTACAGCATGGGTATAACCATCTTCCCAGATACGAAGGTATGCAATATCGTCCCCTACGATTAGTTGTCCCGGAAGCATAGCTGTTGACGTTTTTCCACAAGCACTTGGATAAGCCCCCGTAAAATAAGTAGTGCGATTTTTTCCTGTAGGACGAACCCCCAATATGAAATAATGTTCTGTGAGCCAATCTTCATTATTTGCCTTATTTATTGCTAATCTTAGAGCTAATTTCTTTAATCCTAGAGAGTTGCCAGCGTATTGATTGTTTACGGACAAAACCCGATCTTCTTGTAAATCTACAAATATTCGACGTTTATTGATATTTTTAATAACTGGAGGATCTCCATTGAGTTCACCGGCAGAATGGATGAAGTAAAAGAAATCATCAGAACCATTAAGATCTTTGAATTCTTCGTAGCCGACGCGATACAAAAGGTCTTCTGAATGTGCGACATAAAAAGAATCCGTAAGTTGTAGAGCTCCGATTGTAAATTTAGAATTTATTGGACCAAGGCAGAAAAATCTTACAAGACATTCTTTTCCTTTCATACATCCATCCATAATTTCTAATACTTCTTTGAGTCCTTCATCCCTATCCATTGTATTTATCCAGGGACTCCTATATTCGCCTTTAGGAATTAGCACTTTAGTGTTTTCTTTATCTCTTGCTTGATCGTAAAAGCTATCGTAATGAATTGTATGTCCATTTATCTGAAGTTTAGTTTCTTCGTTGATGACGATGGCTTTTTGTCTCACGTATTCGATATCTTCTTTAGAATCAGAAATTACTGTAATCTTACTAGGTTTACATAAGTCAACAAATTGCTTTATAATTTTTAACACGTGCTCATTCTTCAAATTAAACAATTTTTCGACGTCATCTTGAGATATTAAATCTCTGTCCAAAAAATTCACAAAATCTTTTGTAATGTCCATCTTAATTCTATTTAATAAATATTTTAAGTTAATGGATAAAAAAGTGAAATTTTTATTAAAAATCTTTTTGAAGTCAGTGAAAAATTGAAAAATTTTTAAATAATATTCTAAAACAAACGAAAATAAGAAAAAAATTAAGAAAAAAATATAGTTATTTACATTTTATAACCCAGGAAGTTTAGATCCTTTAGCACTAATTATCCTATCTACTCTTAAAATTAAATTTGCTAATTCACTTCCCGCTTTGATTACATGGTTAACAAGAGCAGCGGGTTCAACTATCCCTTTTTTAAAATTATCTTCAATCTTATTGGATATAGTATCAATTCCAACCCATTTTTCGTTATCTGTTTTGTGAGCAGCGCGTAATTCTGTCATATTCTCAATTTCGTCTAATCCTGCGTTTTTGATTAGAGTTTTTGGAATTTCTTCTAATGCTATAGCAAAAGCGTTTACAGCAAGTTGTTCCTTCCCGCTAATTTGATTCGCATATTCTCTTAGTCTCTTCGCAAGCTCGATATATATAGCGCCACCACCCGCAACCACGGCTTCTGTGTCCATTACTTTAGCAAGTACTGAGAGAACATCGTGTAAGGTAATCTCTGCGGAATCTAGGATTTTCTCTAAGCCTCCTTTTAGTAATATTGATACTGACTTAGGGTTTTTACATCCACTAAATAAAACATAATCGTTGTTTGCAAGTTTTTCAAATTTTACTTTTTCTGCAAACCCTAAATCTTCTTCGGATAAAGAGTGGAGATCAGCAACTTGATTCGCTCCAGTAGCTTTTGTTACGGCTTTTGTGTCTGAATCACCGAGATTTTTTATCGCAACGATTCCTTCTCTCGCCAAATACGCACCGAATTTATCGGAAATGTCTTGACTATTAACGATCGTATTCACTCCTAAATCTTTAAAGATCTTTAAGTAATCTAGTAGGATTTTTTCTTCTTGATCGAGAAACCTTTGAATGTCAGCGGGGTTAGATATTCTAATTTGGGAATCGAATTCCGTTTTAACAACATCTAATTTTCTTTTAATAACAGCTATTTTCGCATTTTTTACTACTTCTGGCATAGCGGGATTGACTCGTTCTTTTTCAATGTAAATTCCATTTATTAACTTTGATTCTTGGAGCGATTTTCCGGGCACCTTAACAATTAATACATTCCCTACTTTCGAAAAGGTATCTTTGGCGTCTCCCTTTATGTGTTTTATAGCTTGTAAAGTTAATTCTGCAAAATAATCTTTTACCCCTGTAATATCTTTAGCATTCATAGCAGTTTTAGCGATATTTATAAGAATTTTATCATCGTCTTGAGATATTTTAACAGCGATCTCCTTTATAATCTCTAAAGATTTATTTGCTGCCATGCGGAATCCATGAGTAATAGGTTTTGGATGTATGCCTTGTTCAATTAATTCTAGAGCGTTTCCCAATAAAGCAGCTGAGAAGATGACAGCTGTAGTAGTGCCATCTCCGATATCATCGTCAATCGATTTGGCTATATTCACCATCATATTCGCAGCAACATTATCAATATCAAGCTTCTTTAATATTTCGGCGCCATCATTCGTTATTGTTACGTCTCCTACAGAATCTACAAGCATTTTATTCATACCTTTGGGTCCAAGAGTAGATTTTACGGATTCGGTAATTGCTAGAATCGCATTTATGTTTTGCATTCGAGCTTCTTTCTCTTTAGTCTCTTCAGTTCCTTCTTTTAATATTATTATTGGTACGGACATATCTTTTTTTTCCTTTATTTCTTTTAAAGATTAATCAACCTCCTATTCCAGAACTATATTCTGGCAAAAAGAATTCTTTCTTTTTTTTGAGAGATCAATTTTTTTTATTTTAGAAAGTAGGGAATTCAATAATAATTTTATGATTTGGAGATCATTTAAATGTAAAACACTTCAATAACAAAAATTATAAATTTTACAATAAATATTGATTTGTTGTAATATAAATTTTACAATAAATATTGAATTGTTGAACAATTTTAAAGAATATATCACTCTTTTTGGTTTAGTTTAAAAATGAAAAAAGAAAAGATATTAGACGATATCGACAAGGAGATCTTAAAAATCTTGCAAGAAAACGCTAAAACATCTTATCGCGTTATTCAAGATAAGTTAAACATCTCTATCGGTACTATTCATAATAGAATAGCGAAACTCGAAAAAAATGGTATAATAGAGGGTTATACTCTTAAACTC
>Ga0209977_10000829_pt1 | contig 12826 bp, 12 predicted proteins | sample SumtaG_2_FD_183113 | JGI IMG/M metagenome (GOLD analysis project Ga0209977, IMG submission 183113) | Deep subsurface microbial communities from Indian Ocean to uncover new lineages of life (NeLLi) - Sumatra_00607 metaG (SPAdes) (version 2) | ecosystem: Environmental > Aquatic > Marine > Oceanic... | reverse complement strand
ACTGACTGTGCTGGCATTTGCTTACTTCAGGAGAAAGCGGGTGGACTTCCAGGTTCTGGAAGTCGGCCTCGGTGGCAGGCTTGATGCCACTAATGTGGCCTGGCCCATAGCTTGTATTATTACCTCCGTTAGCCTAGACCATACTCAGATTCTAGGTAATAGCCTGGAGGAAATAGCGCGGGAACAAGCAGGCATCATCAAGCCCGGCTGCTGGGTGGTGCTTTCTCCCCAGCCAGAAGAGGCAGGTTCGGTAATCAGCGACATTTGTAATGAAAAGAAAGCGAAGGTTGTAAAGGTGGGCAAGGATATCACCTGGCATAAGATAGGCCATGACCTCTCTCATCAATCACTAGTGATCGAGGGTAGAAGGCATAACTACCACGTTACTATCCCGCTCTTAGGCGACTTCCAGCTTGAGAATGCTGCCGCTGCCGTAGCTGCTCTAGAGATATTGGCTTCCGCAGGCCTGGCCATCTCAGCCGCCGATATTGCTAAAGGGCTTGCCCGGGTCAAGTGGCCAGGGCGATTCCAGATTCTGCAACAGCACCCTACGGTGTTGGTTGATGGAGCCCATAACGTGGCGTCAATGAAAAGGTTGGTGAGCAATATCAGGGCGTATTTCGGTCATAAGCGGGTCCTACTTGTTTTTGGAACATCCTGCGACAAAGATATACCAGGAATAATAAACGAATTGGCTCCCCTCTCCCCTCAAGTCGTAATCACGCAGGCAGCTCATTCCCGTGCCGCCCCCCCTTCAACGCTGGCTGCTGAGTTCAGCAAACGAGGCATTGAGGCTGAAATTGGTGAGAGTATCCCCCAAGCTCTGTCGCGAGCTCTGTCTAAGGCAGATAGGGCAGACCTTGTTTGCGTTACGGGCTCTCTGTTCGTTGTGGCAGAAGCGTTAGACTATTTCTCGGCTGGCTGAGTTTCCATGGGAGAAGCAAGGGCTTCCTTGGGTAACATATCGCCTAGAATCTGCTGGAGCGCCATGGTATGGCTACAAATCTCCCACTGGGAAAAGAAATTACAGGTGCAGTGCCATTTCTTATTGGCATAGCTTATTTCGTGACTATCGTTCTCCCCACGGAAAACGGCGGTGAAACCTGAGAAGGTGACGCGATCCAGCTCTTGGGCATACCTTTTCGCTTTTTCAATTTTCCCGATAAGGCTAGACCGCATCTTTATCTCTTGCCTTAAGTATACAACAGGGCGCAGGAAAAGTCCAGCATCCGCAACCAGATGCATTTATGCTATCATGGTAACGGATTCGGGAACTAGGTAATGGTCCTCCAACCGCAAGTCAAGATCCTCATCCGCCGTGACCAGATAGCCAAAGCTGTGGACAGGCTGGCTTCTGAAATCAAGAGGGATTATCAAGATAAACAGCCTTTACTCATTGGCGTCCTTAAGGGGTCCTTTGTGTTTATGGCCGACCTTATTCGCCAGCTTGATTCACCCCTGGAGCTCGATTTTGTCAGACTCTCCAGCTATGGTGCTGCCACGGAGAGCTCGGGCAAAGTGAGAGTAATACAAGGGGTCAAGACGCCAGTAAAGGGCAAAGATGTCCTGGTAATTGAGGATATCGTGGATACTGGAATTACCATCTCTTTCTTACTCGATTACTTGAAGAAGAAGCGGCCCGCTTCGCTGAAGCTCTGTGCTCTAACCGACAAGCCGTCTCGGCGTAAGATTCCGGTGCCGATCGATTATCTTGGCTTCACTGTGCCTAATGAATTTGTCGTGGGATACGGACTGGATTGCGATCAGAGGTTCCGCAACTTGCCCGATATTTGTATTCTAGAAGAGTATTAGATGAATGTAGAGCAGCTCATTTCTGTGGCCAGAGGCGATATGCCGGCTGATTTGCTCCTCAGAAATGGCCGCATAGTGAATACTCTTACTGGAGAGATTGAACAAGGCGACGTGGTTCTCTATGGTGATAGGATTGCAGGAGTAGGCAATTACAGGAAGACCAAGGAGACTATCGATTTGCAGGGCCGCTTTTTAGCTCCCGGGCTCATTAACGGACATACACACATAGAGAGCTCTATGCTTCACCCGGCAAGGTATGCTCAAGCCGTCGTCCCCAGAGGAACTCTGGCTGTAGTCACAGACTTGCACGAGATCGCCAATGTTTGCGGGCTTGAAGGACTGAAATTCGTCATGGATTGGGCACAGAAGCTCCCACTGGATATGTTGTTCATGGCTCCGTCATGCGTACCGGCGACTAACCTGGAGACATCGGGCGCCCGGATCAGCGCCAAGGAAGTAAGCGAAATTCTGGCTTACACGGACGTGATCGGCCTGGGCGAGATGATGAACTTCCCTGGCGTGGTCCGTGGCAACGAAGAGGTCCTGCAGAAGATAAGCATCGCACAGGGCAGGGTTATCGACGGTCACGCTCCGGGGCTGGTCGGCAAGGAGCTAAATGCCTACCTGTCCGCTGGCATCCTTTCAGACCATGAGTCCACTACCCTGGAAGAAGGAGGGGAGAAGTTGCGTCGGGGCATGTACCTGATGATCCGGGAGGGCTCTTCAGAGAAGAACCTGGACGCCCTTCTGCCTTTGGTCTCCGATACTACTTACAAAAGATGCTTCTTCGTGGTGGATGACCGTAGTTGCTCTGACTTACTTCGGGAAGGCGATGTCGACGCTGTGGTACGAAAGGCGGTTAGCAGAGGTCTGGATCCGGTCCGGGCAATTCAAATGGCGACGATTAATGCTGCCGAGTATTTCAGACTCCATGATAGGGGAGCCATCGCGCCGGGTTATGTGGCCAACCTTATAACCATCAATGATCTGGCCAAAGTGGAGATAGACATGGTGTTTTACCAGGGCAAGCTCGTGGCCAGGGAAGGCAAGCCCTTAATCTCCCTGCCCCCTGTCGCTCCCGAGCTAGCACATACAGTGCATATGAAGCCGCTCACTGCGAAATCGTTGTCATTGCCAGCGAAGCGAGGCAATCTCGGCGAGGAAACTTACCCGGTCATCGAGATCATCCCCGGACAGATAGTCACCAGGAAGGCGGCGGAAAAGGTAGGAATTGTGGATGGCGTGGTGATGCCCGATATGGAAAGAGATATTCTGAAGCTGGTAGTGGTGGAACGGCACAGGGCTAGCGGCAACATCGGGCTGGGCCTGGTCAAAGGATTTGGCCTGAAAAAGGGAGCGCTAGCTTCATCGGTGGCTCATGACTCTCACAACATCATCGTGGTGGGCACCAATGACCTCGATATCCTGAAGGCAATTGAGGAAATCGAGAGGTTACAGGGCGGGCTGGTTGTTTGCGCCGACCGCAAAGTTCTCGCTTCTTTGCCCCTGCCCATCGCCGGCCTCCTATCCCCAGAGCCGCTAGAAGTGGTCGTGTCCCAGCATGAAAACGTAGAAGAGGCGGCCGCCACCCTGGGCAACCTGCCGCCGGCTCCGTTTTCTATCCTTTCCTTCCTGGCCCTGCCTGTGATTCCCGAGCTACGACTCACCGATTTAGGCCTGGTGGACGTGGCACAGTTTAAGCTGATCAAGTAGCATTACGTTGGCTATCCGCTCATCCCCGTTTTCTGAATTCCAGACAACATCCACGATACTGACCATGCATTTCCGAATACCGTCTGCACGAATCCCTTTCATCGTTTCCGGAACCAGATGAAAACGTAGCTCTCGCCCCAATTCGTCCCCAAGGTATTCACGGGGTACACTCCACGTCACCGAGCGTTATTTCGATAGTCGTTGATCTGCGTGCGTATTTCCCGAGCCGTGTTTCTGGCCGCCTGGGCAAAATCCTTTTGCTGCGACGCATAGAGAATCTGCCTCGACACACTAATGATCGCTTTCCGGCCGCGGGCGTCTGCTCCGTAGCGAACTGCTGACGCCAGGTCCCCTCCCTGGGCCCCAATGCCCGGTATAAGCAAAGGCATTTCGGGGCAAATTGAGCGAACCCTCTTTAATTCTTCAGGATAGGTTGCCCCAACTACCAGACCGATATTGCCATGGATATTCCATTCACTGGCTTTTTGAGCCACTACTTCGTATAGCGGTAGGCCATTGGTACGAAGGTTCTGGAAATCTGTGGCTCCTGGGTTCGATGTTCGGCATAGAATGAATACGCCCTTATCTTGGTTGTTGATAAAAGGCTCTATGGAATCGAAGCCAAGGTAGGGATTGACGGTAGCGGCATCGAAACCGAAAATAGAGAAGAGAGCCCTAGCATAGGCCCTGGCAGTGTTACCTATGTCGCCGCGCTTGGCGTCGGCGATTACCGGAATATCACCGGGCACATATCTGACGGTCTTCTCGAGGATAGCAAACCCTTCGCTCCCTAGAGCCTCATAGAAGGCAAGGTTGGGCTTATAGGCGCAGACAAGATCGCTGGTGGCCTCAATAACGGCTTTGTTGAATTCCAAAACGTCCACCGCGGGCATAAGCTCCGGGTCGGGGTCAAGGCCGATGCAAAGCAAGGTGTTGTTTTTCCGGCTGATGTTAAGTAGCTTATCTGTGAATCTCATTACTGTCAGCCAGATAATATCAGGAGAAGGGAATAAATCAAAGCTCGGCCAACACTCTATTATGCCGGGAGAACGTCATGCAGCCGGCTTCATCGGCCAAAGCAATGTGTGTGGCGAGGCAGTGAGATCATCACCCAGAGACAAAGAGCCGATTGCATCGATTTCATCGGGGCAATTAGATGACCAAAATCAAGCAACCTAATCCGTTGGAGGAGGTTAGGCGTTGTCTGTTGAAGCAAATCATACTCGTTATCACGGAGGGATGAACAGAGGGTCTCAAGGCCAAGAACCTCTCCTGCCCCTGGCCCAGTCCAGGCGTTTTCTCGTCACAGACATGCTTGCTGTTATTCCTTTTCTTGGGACATTGTGTCTCCCGAGAGGCCTATTCGGACTTTCTTTGGCTGCTTGCCTGTCTCGCCATTGGTGGCATCGGAGTCAGTTGAGATCTCCTCGACATGGGCCACTGCGGGGCTTGTTCGCAACACATCAACCAGGTTTATTTGCTCACGCAGAAAGACCAGAATCGCAGGCATATCAACCCTGGGTATAATCTCAGTATTCTCAACCTCGGGTAGCTCATCAAGGTGGGCCACGACCTCCATCATTCTACGCATATGAATCGGAGGCAATATTTCCACTTCGAACTGCGGCTCGCCCAACTCTGTGCGGTCTTCAATCTCGAGTAGTTTGGAAAGGTCCCAACCCGTTTCGGATTGGGACACGGTGTGAATTGGCTGCAGGTCTTCACCGGATGCCTTGCCTTCCTTCACGCGTGCGGCACTGAGTTCGCCTTTCAGTTCTGCGACTGCAGTAGCGCCTTCCTCTTGGGGCTGCATTGTAACAGCGCCACTCTCCTCTCTCGGTTCCAGGGCCGTGGCGCCGCCTTCTTCCGTTGACCAGGCCAACCTATCTTCAAAATCTGCCTGTGCCGCTGCCGCCTGCTGCTTAAGGCCTTCCAGGGCTGCCAGCAAACAGGCGAATTGTTCATTTATGATGGTCCGTACTGCATCTTGGATTTTCCTGGTCTCATCCTCTAGCAGCAACACCGCCTTCTTTTCGGCTTCAGACTGAATGGCACTGGCCTTTTCATTGGCAATCTCCAGAACCTCAACTCGTTTCTTCTCGGCCATCTGTTGAGCTTGCTCTTTGGCTCCATCTATGATGGCAGCACTCTCAGCTCTGGCTTGTTCCGTCGCCTCTGCCTTGAGCCGATTGGCCAGCCTATCAGCCTCTACAATGGTTGTCTCCGCGAGTTTGGTCAGAGACGCTATGTGATGCTGGGATTGGGCCAGCACATCCCGCTCCCTGATCAGCTCGTCAATGAAGGAGGTTACCTGAGCCTCATCTAACCCCGCTTTTGCTCGCTTGAACTCACGTCCCCCCAACGTAACTACACCATCCTTACCGTTGCTACTCATAACACCTCTCCCTTTTCATTCATTACCATATGTTGGCAGGACTAGTAGTGAAACACGTCGGCCAGACCTTGTTCCATGCCGGTCTGCCATATCTCTATGACTCCATTTCGCCTTGGAAGATCTTCCAGATTCTCTCTGAGGTTCCGCTGGTCTCTTGCCAGGCTTTATCGACCGTTTCCTGCCGCGCTCTCAGTGCTTCGCTCATGCTCTCCCGGCAAGCCTGCTCAGCTCTCTCTTTCGCTGCCTTATACGCTTCCTCGGCTTCCTGTTCAGCCTTCCGAAAGGCTTGCGAAGCACTTTCCATAGCCTGAGCACAGATGGTAGCGGATTGCTCTTCGGTCTCCTTGAAGGCCTTCTCGCCCTGGCGTTGTCGTTCCTGATACGCCGCCGTCACCTTTCTTTGAGCTTGCAGATAAGAGACATGGGCCGCTTGAGCCTCGTTCATCAGCTCATTCAGAGGTTCCTTGGCCTCCTCAGCTGCCTGGGGCGTAAACTCAGTCATTTGCTGCCCCTCTTTGCTTACCGCCTTCCTGACTTGCTGACTCCTAGTTATGGTAGTCGCCATAATGCACCTCCTTCAATTGCTTTCGGCACTGTCATCGAGAATCCTTACAGACATCGCTGGTCTCTATCGCTGATGTGCCACAACTTGAGTCTCGCTGACACTCGTGCCTGACGCAGTCTCTAACTTCATTCATGAACGTAGATCCCCCTTTGCTAGTTTATCTCAGAATCGATGACAGCCTTGCGGCTTGAGCCACATGGTTCCTCTGAATTCTGCCCGTCTCTGCCGTAATGCTGCGCAGTTCGTCCTCACTGAATAGCCTCCACCCTTTCCTGTCTCTGTATTCGGCTTCCTTTACGATGTTCTGCCTGATCCAACGAAACAGAGTGCTCTTCCCTATCCCAACTATCTGGCAAACCTCAGCAGTCCTATAGTAGATTTGACCATTTATCTCTACAGCCATATGCAACAACCTCTGACACTATTTGAATATAGCTTAAGGCTTTCGTAAGTCCCTGTAAATCACCAGTTAGTAACTGTACTTTCGTAGGGGAATCAAGGTTCTTCTCACCCTCTCGTAGCTCTGGACGCGGAACACGTTGATCGCTATTGACTGTCTCTAATGATACAGGGCACTAGAATATTCGAGTAGCTGCACGATCGAAGGCAGGCAAAAGAGCCGGCGTACGGAATACCGTCCTGCCGAGAGCCACGCCCTTTCAGGAGAGCAGCGGAGTTTTGCTCCGCCCTGCACTCGCCCTGAGTCAAACCGAAATCGACCGATGATGTAGATGAAAACGCCTCTTTGTTTTTATGCGTGTCACGGGTTACAATAGTCTCATAAGGGAAGTGATTGCTGATGTCTTGAAGGGATGTCATGCCGACTATCTTGAAGCCGATCTTGAAGGGAGGCAGGACAGCAGCATGATCTATAGCGGGGCGCGGTTGGAGGAGACAGGCAGGGGCGGAATCCCGGTGGCAACGCTTTGCTGGGATATAGGATTGACAATATTGAGCCAGGGGAGAGTGTGAAGGATACTATGATTGCTGGCAACGTATATCGAGCACTGAGCGAAGCTCTTGGCATAGGGCAGGAAACAAGATGTGGTGCCCTGATTTCGCAGGCTCCTTCTCCATAGTGTCCTCGTGTATCAGTGACAACAAGGGGGAACTAAGACAGAGTTGAAAGACCCGATTAAGCTCTATAGGCAGCCACGCCCCAAGAAGTGTTTCATGCTTGCCTCCTGGCCTGGCATCGGCGATGTTTCCCTGACTGCAGCGAAGTATCTGGTGGAGAAGCTCAAGGCTGTGGAAATAGGGGAGATTGAACCTGTTGAGTTCTTTGAGCCAGTGGGGGTAGCAGTCAAAGACAACCTGGTTGAGAGCCCTCGTTTCCCTGAGAGCAAGTTCTACTACTGGCAGTCTGCTGGGAGGGACAAGAGCTTAGTGATCTTCATTGGTGAGGAACAGCCTGGTTTCAAAGGATACGAACTAGTCAACTGTGTGCTGGACGTGGCGGAACGGCTCAAAGTGGTAAGAGTATATAGTTGTGCTGCTGCGGTAACACGTATCCACCATAGTGAAGAGATGAAGGTTTGGGGAGCAGCTACGACCTCTGGGTTAGTTGATGAGTTGGGCAAACATAATGTGGTTCTCAGAGGTAACCTTCGCATCGCCGGATTGAACGGCCTGGTATTGGGAATGGCCAAGGAAAGAGGGATGGAGGGCATCTGTTTGCTGGGCGAAGTGCCTGCGTATGCCACGCAAATAGCGAATCCCAAAGCCTCCCTGGCTGTGCTGCGTGTCTTCACCAAAATGCTAGGCATTACACTTGACTTGACCGAGCTTGGTCATCTGGCGGCGCAAGTTGATGAGGAGATGGACACAATAGCGAAGAGGATTACGGCTGAATTCATTGACCAGTTCACCGAACCTATTTGGGAGCAGGATGAGGACGAGGACGAGGATGAGGGGGACTAGCTAGATTAGGCAGTCTTGGGCTAGCTAGAGGCCAAATTGACCGACCAAAGTGGATGTGCTACCATCGAACCAGATGTCAGCTTTAGCTCATCTATGTGAGGAAATTGCGGCTTGCCGGGACTGTGAGCTAGCTAAGTATCGCACTAACGTAGTGCCTGGCGAGGGGGCTGAGGATGCGGACTTGCTTTTCATCGGCGAGGCGCCGGGGTGGCACGAGGACCAGCAAGGGCGTCCCTTTGTCGGGCCAGCAGGGCAATTCCTGGACGAACTGCTGGCGTCAATCGACTTGCGGCGGGAGGAAACCTATATTGCCAATGTAATCAAATGCCGTCCTCCCCAAAACCGAGAGCCGCTGCCAGCGGAAATAGAAACTTGCCGCAAATGGCTTGACCGTCAAATAGAGATAATCCGGCCCCGGATGATTGTCACTCTAGGACGTTACTCTCTGGCGCGGTATTTTCCCAGCGAGAGCATAAGCAGAATTCACGGCAGGCCCCGAAGGCTGCAGGGGGTCATCTGTTACCCCATGTATCATCCCGCGGCGGCTCTCCATCAGGGCTCTCTGCGCCCGATTATCCAAACGGATATGCTCAGGATTCCGCAGATACTAGCTCAAGGTACAGAACTGCCGCCAGAGCCCGTTGAGTCTCAGCAGCTAAGCCTGTTTTAGAACCATGTCCCGAATGAAACGAAGGGGAAGAGCCATGCCAGCACACAGATTGAAAGTCATACCTCTAGGCGGATTAGGCGAGATCGGTAAGAATATGATGGCTTTGGAATATGGCAATGACATCATTGTCATCGATGCCGGGCTTATGTTCCCCAGCGAGGAGACGCCGGGCGTTGACTTACTTGTCCCGGATATTAGCTATCTTCTGGAGAGGCAGCAGAATGTGAGAGGGATAGTGATTACTCACGGGCACGAAGACCACATCGGGGCGCTGCCTTACATTTTACCTCGGCTCGCCCCTCCTATTTATGCTACCAGATTTACTCGAGAGCTGATCCTCGTGGGACTTAAGCAACGAGGGGTGAAAACTGACGCGAAATTGAACCTGGTTGGCCCGGGGAGCAGGATTACTCTAGGTAGTTTCACCGTAGAGTTCTTCTCTGTTTGCCATAGCATTCCTGATTGCGTAGGGCTGATAATTCACACCCCCCAGGGCATCGTAGTTCACAGTGGTGATTTTAAGATTGACCATACCCCGGTCATCAGCGAGGCTACCAACTTTACCCAACTAGCTTCGCTAGGGGCGAAGGGTGTTTTGCTTCTGCTCTCTGACTCCACCTATGTTGAGCTTCCTGGATACACCCCTTCCGAGGGCGTGGTTAGCGATACCCTGGACCGGATTGTAAGCCAGGCAAAGGGGAGGGTAATCGTAACTACATTTGCCTCTCTTGTATCTCGCCTGCAGCAAGTGCTTGATGTTGCCGTTAAACGTGAGCGCCGTGTATTTATCATCGGGCGAAGCATGAAGGAGATAGTGAGCATGGCGCTGAAAACGGGTTATCTTACTGCTCCGCCCGGCACTATTTGTCGGTTGGACGAGCTTAAGACTCTGCCTCGCAATCGAGTTATAGTGTTGAGCACGGGAAGTCAAGGCGAGCCCACCTCTGCCTTGGTGCGCATGGCTAATCGCGACCCCAAGAGTCAGGTCCAGATAGTGCCTGGGGATACCGTCGTGATTTCGGCAACTCCTATTCCCGGCAACGAGACGCTGGTCAGCAAAACTACAGACAGCCTCTTCCGTCAAGGTGCCAATGTGATTTATAGCAAGCTGGCCCAGGTCCATGTCCACGGGCACGCGAGTCAAGAGGAGTTGAAACTCCTCCTTAGTTTGGTGAAGCCCAAGTTCTTTGTTCCTGTTCATGGTGAGTATCGCCATTTGATCTTGCACGCCAGCTTAGCCCAGAGTATGGGTATACCCGAAGATAACACCTTTGTGCTGGAGAACGGGGATGTGCTTGAGATCGGGCAAGATTCAGGCAAGGTGGTCGCCAGGAGTCAGGCGGGAGTTGTCTATGTAAGTGGCTTGCTAACGGGCGAGTTGGATAGCGTTTTGCTTCAGGACCGCAGATCGCTTTCGCGAGACGGCGTCGTGGTCGTGACCATTGCCGTTGATGCTGAAAGCCGTGAACTGGCCAGGAAGCCACGAATCATAACGCGGGGCTTTGTGGATGCTGCAGACGAACAGGCGTTGATTGAGAAAGGCCAAGATGCGGTGCAGGCGGCTCTAGATCATGATAGAAGGCGCCTGGCTGATGTAGGCTTCGTTGATACCAGAGTGAGAGAGTCACTGGGCAGATTCTTATACGAACGCATTCATCGTCGTCCTATCATCATTCCGGTGATTATGGAGGTTGGGAAGAGCCAGAGAAAGCGGACGAGCTAGGAGCATGATTTCGTGTCTAGAGCAAGAAGCGGGTCCAAGTCGAGGCGGAAGGCAGAAGAAAGACGGCCAGCATGGAAGCGATTCTTCAGCTTCATTGCTTCACCGATAGTACGGCGGCTCATCCTCATTGCGGTAGTAGTAATCCTGCTGTATGTGTTATGGGAAGACATGCTCAGATTGTTTGGTTATGGACTAATCATAATGGCCGTTGCTTTGGGCTCGCTGATCTGGATGACATGGCGGCGGCGATTGCCCGCCTTGAAACATAGGTGGAATTGGGTTCTGGGGGGCCTTAGTCTGGCTTTTGCTGTATGGGGAATCCTTTCCTTCTGGCCCGGGGAAGGCGTTCTGGGCCAAGCTACCCTGGGAGGCACATTCGGACAACGCATAATAGGTGCTCCTGACGCCATGGGAGGGCTTAGAGTCGCAGGCCTTGCCCTTCTGGGCATCGCTCTTGTCAACCCTCGAGGAGCCTGGAGCACTATTAGAAAGCTCTGGAGGGCCTCTAAGAATGGCTGGCGTTTCTTGACCAAGGCCTTCGGGCGCGGTCAGGGAGTCATCTTTCCCCGGCGAGCCCCTGCTAGGGCTGTCCCCCTCGAAGCTGCGTTCCCTGAGCCAGAGGCAATTGGCGAGGCGGAAGCAAAGCCTGCTCTGCTGCCGTCTCCTCCTGTATGGCAGTCTCAACACGAACCTATTCTCACCCCAGGAGGGTGGCATCTTCCGCCGATTGACATCCTGGATAAACCGGTCGAGGCGCAACTGGACAGGGATGATATTGACCGGCGAGCCCGGTTGATTGAGGAAGCTCTGGCTAGCTACGGTGTAGAAACCAAAGTTGTGCAGGCGAACATAGGTCCGACGGTAACGCAGTTTGGTGTTGAGCCTGGATGGGACAAGAAATATAGAGAAGTGAGAGAGAAAGGGAAGGATGGCAGCTATGAAACGAGAGTGGAGGAGGTGTCCAGAACCAGGGTAAGGGTCGACCGCATTACCTCCTTGTCCAATGATCTATCATTAGCGCTGGCTGCACCCAGCATCAGGATTGAAGCTCCGGTGCCTGGGGCGTCTGTGGTGGGCATCGAGGTTCCTAATACTGTGTTCGGCTCGGTTTCCCTTCGTGGCGTGATAGAGACGGCTGCCTTTCAGAAGATTAGAGGCCGCTCTAAACTGGCCATGGCTTTGGGCAAAGGCGCCGGCGGCGAGGCGACGGCAGCGGACCTGACCAGAATGCCACATTTGCTTATCGCTGGAGCTACCGGCAGTGGCAAGACTGTTTGTCTTAACTCGACCATCTGTTGCTTGCTTCTGCACAACAGCCCCGACGATATTCGGTTCATCATGATTGACCCCAAGAGGGTAGAGTTAGTCACCTTCAATGGTCTGCCGCATCTCCTTGCCCCTGTAGTTGTTGATGCTCAGACGGCGGTCAAGGCTCTAAGGTGGCTTACCCACGAGATGGATAGCCGGTATCGTCAGTTTGCTCAGGCAGGGGCACGCAATATTGATGGTTACAACAAAGACCGGCCACCTGGCGAGCAGCTGCCGTATCTGGTGCTCGTCATCGATGAGCTGGCTGATTTGATGCTGGTGGCCGCCTATGAGGTGGAACACACGCTTTGTCGTTTAGCTCAATTATCCCGGGCTACTGGCATTCATCTTGTGGTAGCTACGCAACGCCCTTCAGTAGACGTGGTTACCGGGCTCATAAAAGCTAACTTTCCCACCCGCGTTAGTTTCGCTGTCACCTCTCAAGTAGACTCCAGGACCATACTTGACATGGTAGGCGCCGAAAAACTGCTCGGCAGGGGAGATATGCTCTACATGCCTACTGAAGCCAGCAAGCCTAGACGCCTTCAGGGAGCTTTTGTCTGTGATGCTGAGATCGATAGATTGGTGTATTTCTGGGGAAACCAGCGGCAAATCGAGGTGAGTTCTGTCAGCTTTGATGAGGTCGCCGACCGTCCCCTAAGTGGCCAGATAGCTGGGCCACCCGATCCACTTCTGGACGAGGCAAAGCAACTGGCGCAA
>Ga0209977_10000828_pt1 | contig 12827 bp, 11 predicted proteins | sample SumtaG_2_FD_183113 | JGI IMG/M metagenome (GOLD analysis project Ga0209977, IMG submission 183113) | Deep subsurface microbial communities from Indian Ocean to uncover new lineages of life (NeLLi) - Sumatra_00607 metaG (SPAdes) (version 2) | ecosystem: Environmental > Aquatic > Marine > Oceanic... | reverse complement strand
AGAGCAAATGCAAGGAGTAGTCGAATTTCTTCAAAAGAAAGGAGTACTAAACTAGCTGGAAGAACTGAATGAATTTAATAGACATTCGACGTAATTTAGGCTATCGTATTACCGATCCTGTAGTCAGGATTCTGAGTAAAAGCGGGATAACGCCCAATGCTCTTACCTTTATCAACCTGGCTCTGAATATAATCGCGGCCTATGTTATCGCTACGGGGCACTTCCTTCTTGGTGGGATTTTAGTCCTAGTTGCAGGCTTATTTGACCTCCTTGACGGAGCCTTAGCTCGCTTCACTAAGCAAACTACAAGGTTTGGCGCTATCCTGGATTCAGTAGTTGACCGCATTTCTGAGGCAGCAATACTCTGTGGTCTCCTGATTTGGTATATACCACAAGAGGAAGCCAGTCTGGAAATCGTGCTTATTCTTATTGTTTTAATTGGTTCCTTCCTGGTCAGCTATATAAGGGCTAGGGCAGAAGGACTCGGCTGGCAATGTCAGGTTGGCTTGTTTACTAGGACAGAACGGGTTATAGTATTAGCAATAGGTCTGCTGGTAAATCAGATCTTTATTGCTTTATGTGTTCTGGTGGTCTTTGTCTTTATCACTGTAGTTCAAAGGTTAGTTTACCTATGGAAGCAAGGAAACATTAAAGGTGATTAAGTGGCTGTTATAGTTATTGTAGGAGGACAGTGGGGTGACGAAGGTAAAGGAAAGATAATTGACCTCCTAGCTGAGAAAGCGAAGGTAGTAGCTCGTTTCTCCGGGGGTGATAATGCTGGCCACACTGTGATCAACCCTTATGGCGAGTTCAAACTGCATCTTGTCCCTTCGGGCATCTTTTACTCCCAGGTAACTTGCATTATCAGCAACGGCGTAGCTATTAACCCAGCAGTGCTCCTCAAAGAAATAGACGACCTGCACAATCATGGTATCGATACAAGTCGTCTTTTTATTAGTGACCGTGCTCACCTGATCATGCCCTATCATACTCTTCTCGACGAACTAGAAGAGGAAAGGCGTAATAAAGGAGCGTTGGGTACTACACGCAGAGGAATTGGCCCTGTTTTTGCCGATAAAGTAGCTCGTTTGGGAATTCGCGTTGGGGATTTATTAGATGAGGATACATTTCGGAGTCGCTTGAGCGCCGCGCTTGAGTTTAAGAATATTATCTTGATAAAAGTGTACCAGGTCTCACCCCTATCGTTGGAAGAAATTTATGACCAATACTGTCACTATGGGGAGCAGCTAGCTCCTTTTATTCGGGAAACTAGTTCCATAATCCGCGAAGCAGCGATAAAAGGAGAGCCTGTTTTATTAGAAGGTGCCCAGGGAGCTTTACTTGACACTGACTTTGGCACCTATCCCTATGTGACCTCCTCTTCACCGTTGGCCGGGGCAAGCTGTATTGGAACAGGCCTAGGCCCAAGGGAAATCAATCGTGTGGTGGGCATATTTAAAACATATAACACTAGAGTCGGTGCCGGACCCATGCCTACAGAACTCAAAGACGAAATTGGTGACTTAATACGAAAGAAGGCTCGTGAGTATGGCGCTACCACAGGAAGGCCACGAAGATGTGGCTGGTTTGATACTGTGGCAGGTCGCTTCAGCGTTCAAATAAATGGCCTTAGTGATATAGCTCTAACACACCTTGATGTCTACGATGGTTTCACTTCGATTAAAATATGCACCGCTTACAAATTTAATGATGAGGTCCTGACCTCTTTTCCTAGCGATATAGCCATATTGGAAAAATGCCAACCTATCTACGAAGAATTGGACGGCTGGCAAGAATCAATAAGTGGAATTCGAAATTTTAAAAAGCTGCCGGCGGGAGCCCGCAATTATATGTCTCGGCTTGAAGACCTCCTTTCCTGCCCCATCAGTCTCGTTTCAGTAGGACCAGATAGAAGGCAAATAATATTGGTTAAACCGAACACTCTGCTCTGATAAACTGGTCATTTAATAATAGCTGCTGAATAAGCCAAGGAAAGTTTTCTGAACCAAGACAGATTGCTCGGTTTCGCTGATAACCGTCAGCCATCAGCCCTTGGGGATAGGCAAATCTATCTTATAGTTCTTTAGTGTCGTCTGTATGAGATTGGCTGATTTTTCATCAGGCTCAACTAGAGGCAAGCGAGGTTTGCCCACTGGAAAACCTGCATAATTCAGAGCCCACTTGAGAGGCACAGGATTGGAAACGATGAACAGGGCATTTATCAGGGGTAATAAATGCCGGTGAATCTTTGCTGCTTCTCGAGCTTCACTGTTAAGGAATTTCTCCATCATGTCCTTTATCTGGATTCCTACTAGATGAGAGGCAACGCTAATCACGCCATAACCACCCAGAGCAAGTATGGGGAAGGTATCACTGTCATTGCCGCTGTAAACTAAGAAATCTTCCCGGGTTCCCTGAATAATCCCAACTATCTGCCCGAGATTGCCACTGGCTTCCTTCACACCCACAATATTATCAATCTGGCTCAGCTTGATTAGTGTATCGGCAGCGAGGTTGGTAACGGTACGCGATGGCACATTATAGATGATGCAAGGCAAGGTAGTACTCTGGGCAATGTCTTTAAAATGCTCCCACAAGCCTTGCTGGGTTGGCCGATTGTAATAGGGAACTACCAAGAGACAAGCGTCGACACCAATTTTCTCCGCTTCCTTAGTTACCTCCTGGCTTTCTTTGGTGTCATTGTTGCCTGTGCCAGCAACTACCGCTCCGCGGTCGGCTACCGCTGATTTTATTTCAGAGAAAAGCCGTAATTTTTCTTCCTTGCTTAGAGTAGGAGCCTCGCCAGTGGTGCCAGAGACCACTACTCCATCACTACCCGAATCCAGCAAAGCTAGTGCCAGCCTCCTAGCTTGTTGATAATCAATCTCGCCCTGAGCATCAAATGGCGTAACCATCGCCGTTAATAAGCGACCCAGCCTATTTTTATCCAAAGAATTCAAAGAGCCTCCGAAAACTCTCGGCTTATTCATTTAACTAGCTAAACTCTCCTTAAGGCTTATCCAACCCCTGCCTATCCCTTCTTCAGCAATTTGTACAACATTTAACGCCCCCCCTTTACGCAGATTATCAGCCACTATCCACATAACAAGCCCATCGAGATGCGAAATATCTTTCCTGATTCGACCCACAAATACGTGATCTGACCCACTAGCAGCCCAGGGTTGAGGATAAAAACTGACGGTGGGATCATCAAGTACCCTGACCCCAGGAGCTTGAGCCAGAATTTTCCTTGCTTCTTCAGGGGTGATGGGTGAATTAAATTCCACGTTAACTGCTTCACTATGTCCAAAGTAAACAGGAACTCGGACACAAGTAGCCGAAATAGCTATGTCTTCAGCATGTAGTGTCTTCCGTGTTTCTTCAATCATTTGCTGTTCTTCCTTAGTATATCCATTATCCAAAAAGACACCGATTTCTGGCAGTACATTAAAGGCAATTTGATGAGAATAGACGTGAGGACAAATACGGCGCCCTTCCAAAACTAACCGTGCTTGATTTGTCACTTCTCTCAGAGCAGCACCACCACTACTTGATACTGACTCGTAAGTACTCACTACAATTCGCTTTATTGGATTGATCTTGTGCAATGGATAAAGTGCTACCACCATTTGGATTGTGGAGCAATTCGGACTGGCAATTATCCCCTTATGCCATTCTATATCCCCGGGATTGACCTCTGGGACTACCAGGGGCACTGTAGGGTTCATCCTGAAAGCACTACTATTATCAATGACCACTGCTCCAGCCCCTACAGCCAAAGGCGATAACCTCCGACTAACATCAGCATCGGCAGAGAACAAGGCAATATCAACATCACGAAACGCCCCTGGCTGCGCTTCTCTAACTTCAATTCTTTTATGATTAAAGAGGATTTTCATTCCAGAAGAATATTCAGGGGCTAGTAATCGGATGGAAGCTACCGGGAATTTACGCTGCTCAAGTACCTTAATAATTTCTTGCCCTACAATCTCGGTAGCTCCAACAACAGCTATATTGAATCCTTCCATGGCCTTTCCTACAGCTTTAGCAAGGCATCCAACCCATAAATTAGCCCCTTGCGCTTTGTCACTTCCTTAATTGCCAGGATAACGCCAGGCAGGAAACACTCTCGGCTTATAATATTATGACGTAAGCTTAGAGTTTCACCCGCTTCGCTAAATATAACTTCCTGCCCAGCCATAAATCCCGGCAACCTCAAGCTATGGACAGCTATGCCATCCATTTGTCCTCCTCTGGTATTGCTGAGTATCTCACGTGTAACTTCGGGATAAACGAATGGTTTACCATGCGTTTGCAACATCTCTCTGGCTGTAGCTATAGCAGTCCCTGAAGGAGCATCAGCCTTCTTATCATGATGCATTTCGATAATTTCGGCGTGGTTGAAAAACTTAGCAGCAAATTTTGATAGATGTATCAAAATTGCCGCCCCCAGAGAAAAATTGGGTGCCACCACCACCCCTACCTTATTGGCCTGACATAATTTTTCAATTTCTGCCAAATTCTCCTCAGAAAGGCCTGTGGTGCCTATAACCATGTTAACTTTTTGTTTAATAGCAATGCGAGCTGCTGTTATAGAAACATCGGCACTAGTGAAATCTACCACTACATCAGCGTCGCAGCTCTTTAAAAGTGATTCTAAATCGGAAGAAAGAAGTATCAGCTCGGAAGCCTCAGCTAAAGGAAGATATTGCTGAGTTACTTCCTTTTCCACAGCACCCACTGCCCATAATCCGGGTTCGCAAACCACAGCTTTAGTTATCTCTTGCCCCATCCTGCCTAAAGCGCCATTAATAACTACTCTTATGGGTTCTAAAGAAGAAGTCATGTTCCTTTCTCACCCCTCACCAGTAAAGCAATTTATTTATCACGGTTGCCACGATTTTCACTTCTACCACGTGGTCCAACAAATTTCTTCCGATGGTCCTTGGGAGCCGAGGAATTCTTAACTTTAGCACCAGGGAGATTGGAAAGCCCTTACAATATTGCTTTGCGCGATAAATTTATCCTACCAGAATTGTCGATCCCAATGACCTTCACCATTACTTCATCACCCACTTTAACCACATCTTCGACTTGAGGTACATGGTAGTTAGCAAGCTCGCTGATATGGACGAGGCCTTCCTTCCCCGGCAGGATTTCTACCATGGCACCAAAATTGAACAGCCTGGTTACTTTCCCAGTGTAAATCTCTCCTTGCTCCACTTCCCGGGTTAAATCCTGAATTATTTTGATTGCTTTCTGGGCTGCCTCTTCGTTTGAAGAACCAACGAGAACCGTACCATCGTTTTTTATATCTATAGTTGCTTTGGTTTCCTCTATAATAGACCTTATAACCCTACCCCCAGGACCAATGACACTCCCAATCTTACTTTGATCAATCGTCATTTCATACATCCTGGGAGCATAGGGACTAAGTTCAGAGCGAGTAGCACTAATAGCTAAACTCATTTTCCCCAGTATTTCCAACCTTGCCTCACGAGCCTGGCTTAAGGCTTCAGCCAGGATGCCATAATTTATCCCCTGCAGCTTGATATCAAGCTGCAAAGCCGTGAGCCCACGAGCTGTGCCAGCAACTTTGAAATCTAAGTCCCCGTAGGCATCTTCCATACCCACAATGTCAGTTAGAACAACATAGTCCTCATCCTTTCCGGTAACTAAACCCATGGCTATCCCAGCCACAGGCGCCTTGATAGGTACACCGGCATCCATCAAGGAGAGGGTCGCAGCACAAGCGCTAGCCATAGATGTGCTTCCGTAAGAACTAACTACCTCGGAAACCAGGCGTAAAGTGTAAGGAAAATCATCCTCCGACGGCAGTACTGGCGCAATAGCTCGTTCCACTAAAGCGCCATGCCCAATCTCTCGCCTTCCTGTTGTTCCTATTCGTTTCACTTCCCCAGTAGAAAAGGGTGGAAAATTATAGTGATGCATAAAGCGTTTAGTTTCGTCCAGGCCCAAGCCATCCAATAACTGCTCCCGACTTGTAGACCCCAGAGTGGTAATAGTCAACACCTGTGTTTCCCCACGGGCAAATAATCCTGAGCCATGTGTGCGAGGAAGGATACCAACTTCACAGCTAATAGGACGAATTTCTTTAGCTTGGCGGCCGTCCAAATGTCGCTTCGTCTGCAATATTTTTTCCCTCACCGCAGCTCTAAGCTGGGTTTCAAAAGCAAAATTGATTTCATCTTCAGAAAAAGAATCAACCAACTTATCCCTTATTTCTTCCTTGAGAGACGTCAAAGCCTTATCTCTTTGCAGTTTCCCTGGTTCCTCTAGAACCTGGCTTAGTTTCTCACCAAGTATGGAAGCGATTTGAGATGAAAGCTCAGGAGCAAGTTCCTTATGCTCAACTTCTACCTTGGCTTTGCTATAGGTTCGCTGTAGCTCTTCCTGAAGCTTAATGAGTTCCTGATTTGCCTCGTGTCCCAACTTAATTGCCTCTAGCAATATTTCTTCGGAAACTTCCCTGGCACCTGCTTCCACCATTACAATGTTTTCCTTACTGCTAGCAACAATCAGGTCAAGCAAGCTATCGTCCATTTGGGGCAAGGTGGGATTCACCACTAGAGCATCATCTATATAGCCAATATGTATTGCTGATATAGGACCAAAGAACGGGATATCCGATAATGTCAAGGCTGCTGAAGCGCCAATAAGGGCGCAAACATCCGGGTCATTTTCTTGGTCAACAGATAGCACTGTCGCCACAACTTGAACATCATTATGAAATTCCTTGGAAAGAAGAGGGCGCAGGGAGCGATCGATGAGCCGATCAGTTATAACTGCTTCCTCCGTAGGACGTCCTTCTCGCCTGATGAAGCTGCCCGGTATTTTACCCGCGGCATAGAGCCTTTCTTCATAATCCACTGTTAGAGGCACAAAATCAATTCCTTCTCGGGGCTCAGAGCTTGTACAGGCAGTAACCAGGACAACTGTGTTGCCATATTGAACAGCAACAGCACCATTGGCTTGCTGAGCGAATTTCCCTACTTGAATGCTAAGCGTCCTACCCGCTACTGAACGCTCAAAAACATCAGACATATTATTCCTTCAAACCCAATCTGGTAATAAGAGAATGATACCGCTCGGGCGCTGTCCTGTTTAAGTAGCCCAAAAAACGTCTCCTCTTCCCTATCACCCCGTGGAGCGCATGTCGGGTGTGCCGATCCTGGGGATACAACTTAAGATGCTCCGTTAATCGATTTATCCTCTCGGTAAGCAAAGCCACCTGGACCTCGACAGACCCACTATCATTTTCCTTAAGTCTAAATTGGGTGATGATTTCTCCTTTTCTTTCTTTGTCCACTACTATAAACTCCCTAAATTAATAATGTCGTATATCATATCACGATAAGAAAATCTTGTATAGAAATTGACCAAAAGAGCGAGATACTTTATAATTGGCTAGTAAAGGCAACTTTTTATGCACGAAAGTTGCGGCGTTTTTGGAGTTTATGCCTCAGGCATAAATGTAGCTCAGGCAATCTTTTTTGCCCTCTTTGCTTTACAACATCGTGGTCAAGAAAGTGCCGGCATTGCTGTCACCGATGGCAGCGAAATAAAAATACATACCAGCATGGGATTAGTTTCCCAGGTATTCACGGAAACTGACCTCTCTTTGCTCACAGGATATATTGGCATCGGGCATAACCGCTACTCCACTACAGGCTCAAGCAGACCCACGAATGCCCAGCCCATTATAGCGAAATCAGATGGGTTGACCATTGCCCTGGCACATAATGGCAATATCATCAACTCCAAATTACTTCGCGATGAACTCCAAGAGCGTGGCTTTCATTTTCACACTAGCAGTGATTCCGAAGTCATCGCCAACTTGCTTTTGGCCTCCCCCGGCCGGAACTGGCAGCAAAAAATAGCACATGCTATGTCCCGACTCCAAGGAGCTTATTCCCTGGTAATCTTAACTGAAAATGAACTGATCGGAGTTCGTGACTCCTTCGGTGTTCGTCCTCTCTGTCTCGGAACTATTGACAGCGGATGGAGCATCGCCTCGGAAAGTTGTGCCTTAGACCATATAGGTGCCCAATTCATAAGGGAAATCGAACCCGGGGAAATTGTAGTCATCAATAGCCATGGAGTAAAGAGCTTCAAGAAAGGAAAGGGTAAAAAGGCCCTATGCATCTTTGAATACATTTATTTCGCCCGTCCCGACAGCATCATCCAAGGCAAACTACTCTACCCTACAAGGGAAGCTATGGGTAGAATATTGGCTGAAGAATATCCTGTTGATGCTGATTTAGTCATGGGTGTTCCTGATTCAGCTACTGCCGCCGGCATTGGCTATTCTAATGCCTCAGGTATCCCCTATTGCGAAGGCCTGTTAAAAAACCGCTATGTAGGACGTACCTTTATTGAGCCTGACCAAAGGATAAGAGAGCTTGGCGTCCAATTAAAATTCAACCCCCTTTCCCGCATAATTTCTGGGAAAAGGTTAGTAGTTGTCGATGACAGTATTGTTCGTGGCACCACTACTCCTCATGTGGTTAGTCTGCTCAAAAAAGCAGGTGCTGCAGAGGTTCATCTCCGCATCTGCGCCCCTCCTATCCGTTACCCTTGCTTCTTTGGAGTGGATATGGCATCTAGATGGCAACTTATCGCTGCAAGAAAGACTGTTCCGGAAATCAGGGAATACCTCGGTGCTGATTCGCTGGGATACCTTAGCCTCGATGGCCTAATTCGAGCTGTAGATTTGCCCAAGGATATTTTCTGCCTTGCTTGTTTTACTGGAGTATATCCCATTCCAGTTCAAATAGAAATGGACAAACTAGCTTTAGAAGTACTCCCCCAGGAGGAGCTCAGTGAAATCAACCTCTAGAGCGCTTCATTCTACTCATGACAAGGCCTATGCTCTTGCTGGTGTAGACATTAATCTTGCTGACAAAGTAAAGGGAACCGTTGCCCGGCAAGTTCGATCTACTTTTCGACCCGAAGTCATAGGCTCGGGATTTTTCGGCAGTATGTTCCAGCTCAAAGGATATGACAAGCCGGTTCTGGTCTCCAGCACTGATGGAGTAGGCACCAAGCTCAAAATAGCCTCGCTCCTGGGTAAAAACGACACCGTGGGCATTGACATCGTCAACCACTGCGTGAATGATATCCTTTGTTGTGGCGCCGAGCCCCTTTTCTTCCTCGACTATATTGCCATGGCAAAACTTAGGCCTGAGCAAATAGAAGCCATCATTTCGGGTATAGTCCAGGCCTGCCGAGAAGTTGGCTGTTCGTTAATTGGCGGTGAAACCGCCGAGATGCCCGGCATATACTCCCAGGAGAGCTATGACCTGGTGGGTTTCATTGTCGGAGTGGTAGAAAAAAAGAATATCATCGACGGTAGTTCCATTGTTCCGGATGACGTAATTCTCGGCCTGCCTTCATCTGGCTTACACACCAATGGTTATTCATTAGCGCGAAGGGTCTTTGGCATAGATGCTAACCCCTCGCGCTTAAACAAATTTTATCCCGAGTTAGGAAAGAGCCTCGGTGAAGAATTGCTCCAGGTCCACCATTGCTACTATCCGCAAATTAAGCCAGCCTTGCCATTGATTAAAGGTATAGCTCATATTACGGGTGGCGGCTTTATTGGGAATATACCTCGCGTCCTACCCCAAGGCCTAGGCGCTCATCTTCATAAGGATTCCTGGGATATTCTGCCAATTTTCAAGCTCATTCAAAAAGAAGGCGCTATAGATGAGACGGAGATGTACCAAGTGTTCAACATGGGGATAGGCATGACTATTGTTTGTTCCCCCCAGCAGGTAGCCAAGATTGTCAGTATCTTGCCCCAAGCTAAAGTTATCGGCGAGATAATTAAGAGAGAAGACGAGGAAAGAGTACTAATAAATTAAAGGAGGTCCTGTGCGCGCCCTAATTAGTGTTTCGGATAAATCAGGCGTGGTTGCTTTTGCCCAAGATCTAAAAGAGCTGGGCATTGAGATATTCAGCACCGGCGGCACCAAGAAGTCTTTAGAGGCTGCTGGAGTAAAAATACATAGTATCTCAGAGCTTACTGGCTTTCCTGAGATCCTCGATGGCCGGGTGAAGACCTTGCATCCCGCAGTGCATGGAGGCATCTTAGCCCGACGTGACCTTCCCCAGCATCTATCCGAGCTAACTCAGAACCGCATTGAGCCAATTGACATGGTGGTAGTCAACCTCTATCCCTTTGTGGAAACAGTGACCAAGGCTGAAGTTTCCCTAGACGAGGCACTAGAGAACATCGATATTGGCGGACCCAGCATGCTTCGCTCCGCAGCCAAAAATTTCCCCTCCGTCCTGGTAGTAGTCGATCCCGGGGATTACTCTACAATCTTACAAAAGCTGCGCCAGGGCAATATAGATTCAGAATATAGGAAGCGGTTAGCCCAGAAAGCTTTCCAGCATGTAGCCCTTTACGATACAGCCATCGCTCAATACCTTAATGAAGAAGTTTTTCCCGAAGAGATAACTATAGCCTTAGAAAAGGCTCGTAGCCTTCGCTATGGCGAGAATCCCCATCAACAAGCTGCCCTTTACCTTGAGCAAAACGTGAGACAAAGGCAAGACGGCCTGGCATCCCTGGAACAGATTGGCGGGCCCGAAATTTCCTTCAACAACCTTCTCGATTTAGATGCTGCTTTAAACGTGTTGAGCGATTTTACTGCTCCCACCATTGCCATAATGAAGCACACTAATTCCTGCGGACTTGCCTCCCACAATGATTTAGCCGAGGCTTATCGCCGAGCTTTAGCTGGCGACCCTGTAGCTGCCTTTGGCGGTATAGTGGCCAGTAACCGAATTATTGATTTAGCTACTGCCAGGGAAATAGATAAGTCTCATTACGACGCCATTGTCGCCCCAGAATATGAAAAAAAGGCTCTGGAATTACTAAGACGTAAAGAAAGCCTGCGCCTTGCTAAACTTGCCTCTTATAGTCCTTCGTCCTCCGAACTACATCTAGATTTCCGCCATATCAGAGGTGGCTTTCTAGCCCAGATGTCGGATACTTTAACCGAATCCGAACTTAAGCCTCGCGTCGTAACCAAGCGCCAACCAAGCAAGACAGAGTTATCGGACCTGCTCTTTGCCTGGAAGGCGGTTAAAGGCATAAAATCTAACGCCATAGTTATCGCCAAGGACAAAACATTGTTAGGCATGGGAGCCGGACAGCCTAGCCGTGTAATAAGCGTTGAGCTAGCTTTGAAAAAAGCTGGTGCCCAGGCTAAAGACAGCGTCCTTGCCTCAGATGCCTTCTTCCCCTTTACCGATGGCCCGGAATTGGCAATCAAGCACGGAGTTACCGCCATTATCCAGCCCGGCGGCTCGGTACGAGATAAAGAGGTAATTGAGCTGGCAGACAAGTATAATGTTGCCATGGTATTTACCGGTGTTCGCCATTTTAGACACTGAACCGAGAAATACAAAGCACCAAGCTCTAAATCCTAAACTTTAAGAATTTGGATTTAGAATTTTTGTAGACTTTAGATATTAGGATTTAGAGTTTCTATGAAGGAGGTGAGAAATGTTCATGATTAGCAAAGAAACTATGAACAGCGTTATGTCACTTAGAGAGAAGATAGCTGACCCGGGAAAAAGGGCAGAGTGTATTGCCGATGTGGAAAATATGATAAAAATGAAGGAATCCCATCTGGCAAGGGCAGACTGGGGTACTTGTTGTGGCAATATCTGCAATCTGGTCCCACAGATAGAAAGCGAACTACAGATGCTCCAGAACACCTTGGATGTCTTAAGGGAGGAGGACAGCACGAAGGCAGTTTCTTTGTTAGAAGATTACATTGCTTTCTTGAAGAAAAACTATAATCCTGAACCTGATCATTTGTGATGTCATGGCTAGAGCAGTAATTGTATCAGATATGTTACGTGGCTTTCTCGAGGAAGGTTATCCACTTTATTGCGGCACCGAGGCCCGTAGTATCATACCCAATATTCAGAAATTACTGGAGCGAGAGCTAAAACAGGGCTCAAAAATCTTCTATTTATGTGACCACCATATACCCAACGACCCAGAATTTAAAATGTTCCCACCCCATTGTATTGAAGGTACTGAGGAAGCGGAACTCATACCCGAGCTTTTGCAATATCCCGGTGAAATAATACCCAAAAGAACTTTCAGCAGTTTCTACAACACTTCTTTAGACAAGAAACTGGAGGCAATCAAGCCCGAAACCATAGTCGTCTGCGGCGTAACCACCCATATTTGTGTTCTGCAAGCAGTAATTGATGCCAAAAACAGAGGCTATGAGGTCGAAGTCCCCGTTGACTGCGTTGCTTCCTTCGACAAAAAAGCTCACTTCTTCGCCCTGGACTATATGGAGAAAGTGCTGGGAGCCGAGCTTATTAAACCCTCGGTTAAGGTTTCTCCACCACGTTTCGAAATCCCCGATTCATGGTTGAACGGGGAAACTGCCGACATCTATTTTCCCCGCACCGTGGAAATACTTAAGAAAGAGGGGATTAATCCCGTAGCAACTATGGAGGTATTTCCTCGCCGAGCTGGTATCTTGTGCGGCATAGAAGAAGTTAAATCTTTGCTCGCCAAGGTTCTTCCTAAGGATAATTGTGAAGTATGGTCGCTATCTCAAGGCGAACCCTTCGGCACAAAAGAAGTAGTCCTGCGCATAAAAGCCCCTTATCAAAGCTACGGAAGTTATGAAACAGCTTGTCTAGGCATACTCTCCCATTGCAGCGGCTGGGCCACCGCTGCCCGCGAATGTGTTGATGCTGCCCGATGCGTTCCTGTCATCAGCTTTGGAGCCCGCCATGTCCACCCCTCAGTGGTCGGCATTATG
>Ga0209977_10000827_pt1 | contig 12849 bp, 16 predicted proteins | sample SumtaG_2_FD_183113 | JGI IMG/M metagenome (GOLD analysis project Ga0209977, IMG submission 183113) | Deep subsurface microbial communities from Indian Ocean to uncover new lineages of life (NeLLi) - Sumatra_00607 metaG (SPAdes) (version 2) | ecosystem: Environmental > Aquatic > Marine > Oceanic... | reverse complement strand
AAAAAATTTCAATTGAAACATTTGATACGCATAAGCCATTAATACAAAGGTCTTTTAATTAAAAAAGGTTAATTATGATAGGAATTAAAATGGTCAAGATAAAAGATACAATCAATAATATGCTTAAATCTTACTCAGAACATTTGGAATTAACTGATAAAGATAGAGAAGATTTGATTAAAGCATTAATTAAATCTTTTGAAAATTATGAAAAAGCTCTCATTGAAATAAATAAAAAAATAAAAAAATTAGAATTAGAATTGAGATAAAATCTCAATTATTTAATATGTGAATATTCATAGAATTAATTTGATGCTGTTAATTTAAATTTAAATTTAAATGGAGGGAATTTATAGAATGTTAAATATCACAGTAAAAGAATCAAAAATAATACTTTTAATAGGGACTTGTTTGACCTCTACAATCTTATTAATTTACTTATTTAGGAGATTAATATTCGGATTTTTTGAATTACCATATTATATAAGCCTTATTTTTATAGCTGGGCTGTTTTCATTTATGTTTGGATTAATTGCTTTAAAGAGTGCATCAAAAAAAAAATATCATATCATTAAGTTGAAAAATAAATATGAAGTAAAATCTGAAGATATTTTTGCAATAGTGTGTTTTACAATAGTCGTAATGGTAGGATGTTTAACCGCAGATATTATATCATTTATTTATGATCAAGGTTATTTCATGTATACTATAACCGCAAGTATTATCATTTTGATAAGTGTAAGATTTGTTTATTATCCTAGGATAAAGAAGGCAAATAAAGATAATCTGTAAATATTACTGTAAAAATCTTGAAAATTTATAATTAGTTAATTGAATAGTATATAATTGAAAGAGAGAATAATAATTTAAAACCTCGGAATAAAAATCAAAATTCTAAAAGCTCTTAAAAATCAGGGCTTCTTAACCCCTTTTTTATAAGATATACTAAAACTATATTTTTCAATTTAAATAAAATCATATCAATTTTTAATCTATTTTATGTTTTAAAAGAATACCAAGTAATTTTAAAATCACAAAAACTATTCGCTTTAAACCGACTAAATAATATAATTAAAGGTTTATCTATAAAAGCTCAGAAATTAGTTGCTATAAAGAAAAAGAAAAGATTTTTGAAGAATTAATTGTATAAATAAATTTAATAATTTATCATTCATTTATAAAATTCCCCAAAGTTTAAGGTATCTTTTTTTATTAAATTAACTGATTATTAAGAAAAATTTAGAGAATTATTTCATAATAAGGATACCATTTATCATATAGTTCAATATATTGTTTATAATTCATCTTTACATAGGATTCTAAATTCACATCTTGTACTTTATGATTCAATAGTATTTTTCGGTCTTCATTAGGACATCCCATAACTTTTCTAAGTGTGTTTAAAGTTCTTCTAAATGTGTGACATGTGATATTTTTTTCAATTAAAATATATTTTACAGGGATATTTTAACTTGATCGTGAAACGATGATATCGCTTAAAAAAAGTATAAAGTTTATACTATTCTAATGTCATGGTAGTATGTATAGTTCTACGTGAAATCAAGGTTTCACGAAATTGTAGAATAAATATAAGGTTTGTCAATGATTATAATATTGAAAAAGTATTAGCTTATACTTCTAATTATTTTCCATTTTATTTGTTTATTCTGATCAAATAGATTAACCTGAAAGGTAAATTCAGAGTCTGATTTCATAGAAAATTCCTTTGAAAAAAGATCTTTAAAAACGGTTAAATTATGTTATTAAACAAGCAATAAAACAAAAAATACTTATGAAAAAGAAAATTTGAAAAAATCAAAAAATGAAGTGACAATATTTATATGGCTTTTAAAAGAAAAATTTCTGAGATTTTTTTGACTTCTATAAAACAAAATGTGGATTTTGATTTTTTTATTGATCGTATAATAGAATGGATTGCAGAACAAAAGTCAAGTTTTGATTGGTATGACTCACTCGTTGATGAACAAAAGAGACTTTTCTTAAAAATAATCCATACATATAGTATCACAATATTTGAGACTTTCAACCAGGACTTTTTCAAGGAGATAGATAATGTGAAAACCTTATCTAAAAAGAATGTCACAACAACTCCAACTAAAATTTCAATCTAATCAAGCATTTGGTTTATAATGTTAGCTTTTTAAATATAAATGACTTTATTTTCGTTGAAGATCTTTATGTTTAAGGGTAAGATCCAACAAATACTTCAGTTAATAATTCAATATTTTTATTATTTTAAACCAAATGTAAATTATAGAATAATTTAAGTTGTATGATACCTTAAGATCCATTTTAAATTATTTTCAATATCAATAACTCCTTTAGTGAATTTAACGATATTTTTAATTGCGTCATATTCACTCATTGAAGATACTGTTCCAGATAAAGTGACAATACCCTCCTCAACTTTCACATCAACTTTATGTCCATCAACATGAACAGAGTTCTGCATTGATATGATTATCAGATTAGCAATCTCTTTATCAGAGATTCTCTCCTCAGAGACAATTAAGATCTTATTCGATACAGAAACAACACCTGATATTTGAGAAGCCATCTTTCGGATCTTATTGCTTTTCCAAAAGGAATTCACAGTTCCTTCTAATACAACATTTCCATTATTAATAGATACTTTAACATTATTGGAATCTATCTCTGAATTCGCATCTAATAGGCAAAACATAGCCTCCTTTACATCTTGATCTGATGGTATTTCATGAGAACCAGGAAATTTCACCTCAATATCATTAATTACTGATTTTATTTCAGGCACCATCTGTGTTTCAATTTCAGCTAATATTTTTTCTGGATAAGTTGAGACACATCCCTTCAATGTAGCAATATCGCCATGAATATAAATTTCAATTTGTGATTCATCTATACGATTATCCCAAGTTAATCTCTCCCTTACAATTTTCTCGAGTTTCTTTATACTGTTCCCTTTTTCCATTATTACTCAGCATTTAAAATCTTAAAGATTTGATAGATAATTCCTTTGTTATTAATTAATCCTATCATGTTTAAAAATCTTGTATCTAGAAAAATTTTATGATAATTGAAAGATTTTAAAGAGACAAAATTACTTTTCAGGTACAAAGCATTCTTTTATAAGCTTTCCTTTTTCAGATAAATTTATAACAACTACTTTAGGTCTACTCATGGATTCAAGAGAATACTTTATCCCTTGAGTTCCTAATCCTGAAGATTTTGTTCCTAGGAAAGGAAAGTGATCTGGTCCACGAGAACTTTTCCCATTAATCTGAACCGTTCCTACTTCTAATTCTTGTGCTATATTAAAAGCTAAATCAATATTTTCTGTAAAGATCATACCTTGAAGACCATATTCAGATTTATTTGAAATTTTAATTGCTTGTTCTGCACTATTTATTCTTATAAACGGAAGAACAGGACCAAAGGGTTCCTCCCAAGCAATTCTCATATCTAAATTAACATTATCTAAGATTGTTGGCCATATAATGTTACCTTCACGTTTATTTCCACATTTTAATACTGCCCCCTTCTCAAGAGCATCATCTATTAAACCTTGAACATAATCACATTGCTTTGAACTTATTAATGGTCCAGTGCTATTGTTTTTTGCTGGGTCTCCAATTGTTAATTTTAAGGTTTCTTTTGTTACCTTTTCGATCAGTTTATCTGCAATGCCCGACATGGGTAAAACCCTCTTGACAGCTGTACAACGTTGACCGCTAAAAGAGAAAGCTCCTAAAACGATTGCTTTTACAGTAACATCCAAATCTGCATCATCTAAGATAATTGCAGCGTCTTTGCCTCCTAATTCAAGTAATAAAGGTTTCATACCAGCAGTTTTTGCTAGATTTTTTCCTGTTTCTGAAGAGCCCGTAAAATTTATCATGTCAATTAAAGGGTGACTTACTAAAAAATCTCCAATTTCAGAACCACGCCCCGTTATAATATTGAATACTCCAGGTGGTAATCCAGCTTTTTCTAGAATTATTCCAAAATGAAGCGCAGTTAAAGGACCTTGACTTGGAGGTTTCATGACTACAGAATTTCCCATCATAAGAGCAGGGGCAATTTTCGATCCAGTTAAATTAAATGGATAATTGAAGGGACCTATACATAAAACTACTCCTAAAGGTACCCTATAAGTTATTGACAACTTTTCTTTGGAATAACCTTCAAAAGCATCACCTAAAATAGTTTCACCCGAAATTTGCAAACTTGACTCTGCTGTTGCTTTAAATATTTCTGCGGTTCTAATAATTTCCGAAATTGCACTATTAAGTGGTTTACCTATTTCTCTCATTAATAAATGTCCTAATTTCTCTGACCATTCAATCATTAGACTGGCAGATTTATTTAAAATTTCAGCCCGTTTATTTAATGGAATTTCATTCCAACAATCAATATTTTCATGAGCTACTTTGATAATCTCATCAGCTTCCTCCTTTGTACAAGCTTGTACATTTGCTATCAATTCATTATTATATGGGTTATAAACTTGTATTAAATCTCCTGAAGTTGATTTTCTCCATTCACCATTTGAATAATATTTATAATCCTTGCCATCTTTCATTCTTGAAAAATCTAAATCATTTATCATTTTGATCCAATATTGAATTTAATTTACATTAACTTCCTAAATATAATTTTATATTCTTATGTATTTTAGGTTTTCTCTTATAAATTCTAGAATCCGCAGATGTTACTATTATTTTTCCCGAGAGTGGAATTTGTGGATTAGTCTTTCCCAAAACATTAAGCAATTTTATTAATAACTATTATCAGGAGAATGGCATTAAAGTTTTAAAAGATGAGATGGTAATTTATGTTACGAAACAAGATAAAAACTATTTAGTTGAAACAAAAAGTTATCATCTTATTTTTAAATTTCTCTACTAATTACTATTGAATTTTCATATAACAAAATTGAGATATTCTTGAAAATGTTGATTAAAACTTAACTTCTTTACATTTTATAAACGTTTTAAATAAAATATTGAGGAGTATAAGACATATATTTAAATATTATTCGAAAACACATTTTCTTATATATTTTTTAAATTTTTATTTAATTATTTACTAGTGGTTAGTTCTGTAATGGTAAAAGATGCATTTATTTTTGTTTATTTATTGGTGATTTATAAATGGTAAATATAAAAAAATGGGAAGATAATGAACACTGGGTCGAAATTGATCTAGACTTATGTGTGGGGGCAGCAGAATGTGTAAATGTTTGTCCTGTAGAAGTATATGAGCTGAAAAATGGTAAAGTTATAGCAGAAAATATTGGCGAATGCACTGATTGCATGGCATGTCAAGATGTCTGTCCTACAGATGCGATTCTGAAACACTCTGCTTGGGAATAATTAAATGATTTTTAATATCCATTTAAATTAGCCTTTATAAAAATTTACAATAGATATTATCATTAAAACTATTATAATTATCTAATATATATTAAAAATAAAGCAAATCAGAGCAAATACTAAAATTTATTATTATCCAAAAGAAAGCTACTTAAATCTTAAAGGCAATTTCTAAAGTATTTCAATAGCTTAACAAAAATCCTATTTATTAACGTTAAATTTTTTAATTATTTATCCATATTTTAGTGGGTATAAATATCATCTATATCAACAAAGTAATTTTTATTTATTTTCTATTTTTTTCTGCTTAAAATATTACATAAATATTAAAAATCGTAATTTAAAACTAGACCATAATTAAACTGATAATTTTTGGAATAAAGTAAAGATGGTATTAACTTTGAATTTATCTAATAATTAATAAATTATAATATCAAAATCGAAATTCTCTATAAAGTGAAAGGGTTTAATGTCTTTTCTTAAATAATTCATTAAATCAAATGTTAATAATCCTTAATTTTTAGTGTAATACAATGATATTTATAAAATTTTAAAACAACGAGGTGAAATAATGAAATTATCTGACGAAGAAATTAAAGAAAAAGTAAGAGAACAGCTTCGTTGGCATGATAGAATCAATGATACTCATATTTTTATTTCAATAAAGGATGGAAATGTAAAATTTGATGGTTTTATATCAAGTTACTACGCTAAAAAATTAGTTACTAAGAATGCAAAGAAAATTAATGGTGTTAAATCAGTTGAAAATAATCTTGAAGTTAGATATTTACCTATTCCCGAAAAGGGGCTTCCAAGTGATAAAGAATTGCAAAATAATATTGAACAAACTCTCAATTTAAACGTAGGTATGGATAGATCAAAAATTTCTGTTAAAGTAAATATAGGTATCGTTACCCTTGAAGGTACAGTATATACTTATTGGAAAAAAGATATAGCTGAATCTGTTGTTTCTGAGTTCAAAGGAGTCACTGATATAGTTAATAAGATAGATATTGCCCATTTTGACCATAAAGATGAGAAAATTGCTGAAGAAATAACTGCTACACTTGATAGATATAGTAATGTTAATGTTGATGATATTAATATTTTGGTTGAATATGGAAGAGTATCGATTTCAGGAAAGGTGAGTGATTGGGAAGCATATGATGCTGCATTGGATGCGTTACGTTATACTCATGGTGTTAAGGGAATCAATGACAATCTTATTCTTGAAAGTATGTAAAGATTCTATCAATAATTATTTTTAAATTTTCAAAATAATTCAATAATTCTTTTTTAGAAAATAATAAAATATTATATTATGAAGTATTATTTTATAATCTAAGAGATACTACTTAGTTTTAGCTAACTATGTCCTTTAAACACAATAAATTTTCTCTAATTTCTTTCATTTTTAGTATTAACTCTTCTAAATAGCAGTAATTACTATAATGTCAGAATCACCAATTTCATCGCTTATCTTCCAATTTTAACATTGAAGGTATTTAAATGAACATCCAATGGAACCTATGGAATTGAAAAAACATTATTGTACCTCATTCTACAAAACCTTATAACCTATTTATAAAACATTTATATATTAGAATTTCATATTTGTTCAGTGAAAAATTAGCTATATGAAGAAAAGATAGAATTATTCTCTAAGTCGGTAATCAAAAAATAACGGGATATCAAAAGGACGATTTGATGCAATTTAATTTATTTTATAATTAGTAATAATTAGGTAAATTATGAATCAATTTTACATTAGCGAATTCTATATTTTATAAAAATTTTTTATTTATACCTAGTAGAGTATTTAAACTGATTAATCTAAATGAATAATTTAAAATAAAACCACTGGGAGTTGGGATGTAATGGATGAATATATAATCTACAGAGGATACTATTATTTTCATAATAAAGAAGAACTTTTAGAATTTACAGATATAGATGATGAATTATGAAAGCCGCTTTTATAAATGAACATGGAAGTATTCAAAAGATTCAAATTGGAAGTTTAAATCTTCCAAAAATTGGTCCTAATGAGGTTCTTATAGAAACTAAATATGCAGCATTAAATCATTTAGACTTATTTGTAATTCAGGGGTGGCCTGGATTGAATTTGTCATTGCCACATGTAATTGGGGCTGATGGCGCGGGGATAGTGAAAGAAACTGGCTCAGCAGTTACATCTGTATCTGAAGGGGATAAAATTACGATTAATCCAGGTCTTAGTTGCGGTAAGTGTGAAAAATGTCTATCGGGACAGCAGATATATTGTAAACATTTTTCAATAATGGGAGAGCGTAGCTGGGGTACTTTTGCCGAGTATTTTAAAGTACCTGAAATTAATGTTTTAAAAATTCCAGATAATTATTCCTTATATAAAGCTGCGGCCGCACCATTAACCTTCTTGACAGCATATCGAATGCTAATAAGTCAAGCAAATGTTAAACCCAGAGATATTGTGCTCATCCACGGTGCAGGGGGAGGAGTTTCTTCCGCAGCCATCCAGATTGCGAAATATATGAAAGCCATAGTCATAGCAACAACAAGTACAGTTGGAAAAATAAATAAAGCAAGAAAGATTGGGGCGGATTATGTCATTAATTATAAAGAAATGAGAGATTATGAAAAATTCATATATAGAGATCTGACAAAAAAGCATGGAATAGATATTGTAATTGATAATGTTGGTCAAACAACTTTTCCAACAAGTATTCGTTTATTAAGACCGGGAGGGCGTTTAATTACTTGTGGAGCGACTACGGGTCCAAAGACATCAATAATGATCAATCAAATTTTTTGGAAGCATTTAGAAATTAAAGGATCTACAATGGCAAATCAAAGTGAATTTCGGGATGTAATGAAATTAATTTTTGAAGAGAAATTAAGTCCTATAATTGATAAAATATTTCCAATTGAACAAATTAAAGAAGCAGAAAAATATCTAAGTGAAGCTAATCAATTCGGTAAAATTTTGATAGAAATTTAAAATATTTCTTACAATTATAAATATGTGTATTTTATCACTTTAGAACAAAATAGAAAAAAAAATAAAAGCTTGAGTTTATAAGATAGCGCTTTTTTTACCTTTAATAATTTTTTGATATCTAACCAAGAAAGCGGCATTATTTAGCTCTCACTATTACTAAATCTGTATCATTTCTACCGGTTTTTCTGTCTATTACACGTTTTAAGGTGTTATTTACACTACATTTACGCTATAATAACATCTCTGTTTTCTTCCATTTTTATTATTAATTCTTTTAAATCCTTTTTTAAGCGAATTTATATGTTAAGATTTTCTTATTATGTGTTTATATTAAGATCATTTTATTTCTATGAGGAAATAAAAGTTTGAATTGTCTAATATCGTAAAATATACTTTTTAATAAAACTTATTAATTATTCTCTTTTCAAAAACTTATTATTTAAAACTAATCTTTATTATTATTTCTTTAATGATATTTGCTGAAAATTTAAAATTTTTTATCTCTTCCTCATTTAACTCAATTTTAAGAGTTTCTTGCATTTACATGACAATATTTTGCTAATAAATATCGAAATCGAGCAGTATCTAATGTTGTTCCTGAACCTATAACTTCATTTTTGGGTTTCTCTGAGATTTTATAAGTAACATATGATAATATATCAACTGGATTTGTAACGATTAAATATATCGATTTTGGAGCTTGATGTTGTATTTTTGGAATAATTTCTTTAAACAATTCCACATTTTTATTTACTAAATCAAGTCTTGTTTCACCTGGTTCCTGATTTTTACCTGCTGTAACTACTATAATATCAGAGTCTCCAATATCCTCATAATCTCCCGCAATAATATTGACTGGAGATGTATATGGTGCAGTATGAGATAAATCCATAACTTCTCCTTCTAATCTCTTGCGATCTATGTCAACCATTACAATTTCTCGAGCAATTCATTTTATAATCAAAGCATAAACGTATCGAGTTCCAACATTTCCAGACCCAATTATAGAAATTTTAGGATGTAAACTTTCTTTTTTCAAGATTAAAATATCACCTAGTAGTTAATTTTCAATTAAGTATAAAAGTGTTATGTCTAAAGAAATAGAAATCTAATTAAAAAGGTAAAAGAAATATTAAATTTTATATCATAGAATTCTTAACTGAAAGAAAATTAACTTTTAGATATTAATAATCTTCATCTCTAATCTTAGAGGGTATTTCTTTAACTTGACGAGCTAATTCCATTGCCAAGTTTTCACCCTTTTCAAGTTGTTCTACTGTTGGATAACCATTAAATGTTAGTGGTTCAAAAATATCCCAATGCATATTTTCAGCTAAATTGTTAAAATCTTTCTCAGCTCCTCCACTCCATCCGTAAGATCCAAAATACAATACTTTTTTATACAAAATGCGTTTTTTTTGTAATAATTCCATAAAATATTTCATTGGTGGAAACATACTATATTCATAAGTAGGTGCTCCTATTATTAGACCCGCAGATTTATAAGCATTTGAAAGAGCAAATGAAGGATCTTCATTAGGCTGTCGATGCACCTTCATGGGTACACCTACTTTTGCGATGCCTCTTAAAATGGAATTCAACATTACTTCTGTATTTCCGTACATACTACCCCACACAACACAGATCGCTGGTTCCGCATAATCTTTATTGTAATTTGCAAACCGTTTATACTTCTTTATAATTACATCTGGGGAGCTACGCCAAATTAAACCGTGGGAAGGTGCAACCATATTAATTTTTAGTTCTGATAACTTTTCAATTGCTCTCAATACATTACTTGAGAACATAGATATGATATTAGCATAATAACGTAGCATCTCTTCTTCCCAGTACGGTTTACTTTCATTTGGGGTTTCATCTTCAAAAATACATCCCTGATGAACACCGAAAGCCCCAAAAGCGTCACCTGAAAATAAGATTCCTGAATTCTTTTCATAAGTAACCATTGTTTCTGGCCAATGTACGTTAGGTATTTCGTTAAATTCTAATTTCATATTCTTTCCTAAATCTATTAGATCACCAGTTTTGACAGCCTTTAAATTGTCTTCAATGTGGTAAAATGCCTTTACTAAATCCACTCCTTTCTGAGTTGATATAATTTCAGCATCTGGAGATAAAGAATTTACCAGATACGTAAATCCGGTATGATCAGGTTCGAGATGATTTAAAATAATATAATCTATATCTGATAATTTAATTGAAATTGAATCGAGATTTTTAAGTAGCGTTAGAGCAGCTCCTCCCCATTCTCTAACTAGCTCAATTATAGCTATCTTATCTCCTTTCACAACATAAGAATTTAAAGCGACTCCATTAGGGATCGGCCATATACCCTCGAACAAATCTTCCGTATGGACATTGGCTCCTACCCAATATATTTCATCAGTTAATTTTATAGCGACCATTAATTCTCACATATTTATCTTACGAAAAATAATACATTAATCATCTCTATTTAATTATGCTCTAAGAGTTATATATCATATTTAATAATATCCTATTTTTAAATTAGATTTTAGTCTAATTTAAAATCTAGATGCTAATATTCAAAAAGCGATGAAATCTGAGGGATTTAATCTTATAGACGTTATTATTGGTCCTACTGAGTTATTACCACCAAATTTCTATTAGACCAATAGTTCAAATCAAGAGAATTAAACAGTGCTTTTTAATGTTATAATTTATTAAAAATAGGAATTAATAAAACCCAGTTTATGAAGTTGATTTTTTCTTTAAACTTTTACATATTTCTTGAATAAAAATTCCCTCATCATATTCAATATCTTTTAATATATTTTGCGTTCTATGAGGTATGATTTTATTGCCTTGAATATTATCAATACAATCTTGAAATTCTTTTATAATATTTACACCTTAACTAATATTTTGTTTTTAAATTAATAAATAGGACATTAACATCTTTTAAAAAAAATTAAGAAAAAAAAGATTTATTCAACCTTTACTTCAATAGTGTGCAATTCGGGTTCTTTGAAAGGTACATGGATTTTTAGTAAACCTTCTTTATAAGTGGAAACAGCTTTTTCAGTATCAACTGGGCAGCATAATTGATAAGATCCAATATACTTGACAGTCTCTGTTTCACCATATACAGTAATATAGTCTTTATTCATTTTTAGTTCAATAGTATCTTTTTCTACTCCAGGTAAATAAATTTCTATATCATATCCATTACCTTCATCATTGGTGAAAGCACAGATCTGGGGAAATGCTCTTAATTTTACCGGTTTATCTTCTTTTTCTTCAGTTTCTGTTTTAACCAACTCATTTTTTGTTTCAGTCAAAAATTTCACCTCTAAAGTATTAAATTTCTATTATCACAATATAAAAATTTATTATAATAATTATTTTCATGATTAAAATTAAGAAAACTTAATATCTTACAAATAAAAAGAAGGCATTAATGAAATTGCGTTTTTAAACTATTAATTCTATATAAAGTCTTTTAAAGTTGGTTTTAAATAAAAAGAAATAAATTTAAAAATAATTTAAGGTTGCTAAAACTTAAGATCTAGGGAATTTTGCCATAATCCATGAATATTACAGAAAGAAAAAGCAATTATCGTTCCAGGTTTTTCTGTTTTGAATGTAAGGGTGGTTATAGGATCCGAATAAATAGTACTTGAATTTGCTCCGTTAACAGAAGCTCCATGAGTGGAAAATTCTGACTTACCAATCTGATAAGGAAATTTTTCTCCTTCAGGTAAGAAGTAAACATCAATCTCTCTTATATGATGTTCGGTAGTGTTAGGATGAGCTATTTCTTTTCCAACCATTATTTTTACAGCAATAGGTACGGCCTTTTTGGCTTCTCCAATTACTTCTAAAACAGGAGTATGCTTTTCTGTTTTCCAGTCAGCACTTTGAAATAAATTATTTAAATCGACCATTGTTTAAAAACACTTCTCTATACTTTTGTATCTTCAATAGTTCTATTATAAATACAACTATTAAGCTAGATTTATTTGAAGAGATTATAAATTTAGTCATTATAATTTCTAGATTTTATAAGTGATGTGAATAAATGGATAATTACATTATCTATTGATATCTGAAATAAAATCACTGAATAGTCTTTATAGAAAAAACTAAATAATTAATTTGAAATAAGATTGGAATATGAAGAAATTTATTATTAAAACAAACTCAGGTTTACAAATATCTGGAAAACTTATTATATTCCCTAAAAAATCTTAAAAAAATCTTAAAAATATTTGTGATTTCATTTTTATCCATGCATTTCCTTTTGATTCAGAGATGTATGTAAAAAACTTTGAAGAAAACAAGTTTATGGACATATTAAATAATATTTCTTCAGTAAAAGGAAAAATAAGAATTTTCTTACCAGATATGCCTGGATTTGGAGAAAGTGAATTATTTAGTTCAAAACCAATAGACCTTCTGCCTTATGTCAAACAGTAAATGAAATTGTCAATC
>Ga0209977_10000826_pt1 | contig 12849 bp, 13 predicted proteins | sample SumtaG_2_FD_183113 | JGI IMG/M metagenome (GOLD analysis project Ga0209977, IMG submission 183113) | Deep subsurface microbial communities from Indian Ocean to uncover new lineages of life (NeLLi) - Sumatra_00607 metaG (SPAdes) (version 2) | ecosystem: Environmental > Aquatic > Marine > Oceanic... | reverse complement strand
TTTTTATATGTGATGCGGCTCACCCAGAGAAAGACGAAGATGCAATTATTATTTTAAATTCACTTAGAAAGGCGATAGGGCCCGATATCCCAATAGTGTATTTAGCAAATAAACAAGATGTTGCAGGGGCACGCCATGCTGAAGTAGTTAGGTCTCAGAATTATCTACGTGACGACGCAGTGGTTTTTCCAACAAGCACGAGGACAGGAGATAATTTAGAAGAAGCCTTAAAATTTCTTGTAAATCAGATATTTGATCATTATTCTTCCCTTCTTACAGTGCTCCGTTCATACGAATCAAATATAGATGGTTTGCAAGAAAAGTTAGACAAGAATCCTGTTGAAATGAGGGACTTATTAAACAACCTCGAAATAAAGAGATTTATTGAGGTTGATAGGATAAATAGAACCTACAAGGTAAAACAAGGGTTAAAGCTCTTAATATAATCTCTAAATAAAAATTTAGGATAACTCTGCAGGTGTGATTTCGTCTTTTCTAAATTTCTTTTGTAACTCAATTAATTCTGTTCTTTGTTTTATTAACACATCCCAGAAGAACTTTGGAACTTCCTTTTCGGCTTTATACATATCTTCAACGCGTTTTAATTTGTCAAGTAGGAATTTAATTCGTAATGTAAACTGCTCAACATATTCCTCTTGAGAATAACCTTTATTTAACTCTACCTTGAATAGATTCTTTAGATCCTCATATTTCGGAAGATAACCGATTGGTGTTTTAATAGCGTCGAAATCCCCTTTAGTACGCCCTTCAGCCCAGATAACCCATACTTTTTTATCTAAAATGCCATTTAAATATTTGCCATCCTTTCCTTTAAGAAAGTAGTTCGTAGAAAATACTTGGGGGCAATACTTCAATTGGTTACCAAATTTTTGGTGGTTTTTTAGATATTTCCCAAGCGGAACAACCAAGAAATCGAGATTTGCCATGGGGCTAGCTTTTCTAACGCCTACAGCGCCAAGAGTTGCTGATGTTGTTTCAGATTCGATACTAGCACCTATAAAAATACCATGTTCCCAGTTAAAGCTTTCAACTATGGGAGGCATTGTGTCTGAATCTCTACCACCATAAAAAATGCCATGAATAGGTACACCGTTGGGATCCTCTAGTTTAGAATCACAATTAGATAAATCGCTAAGTTTTATTGTATATCGAGCATTGGGGTGGGCGTGAGGTATTTCATTACCGTTTTCATCAGTAGTCCCGTCGACCCAATCACCAGAATGATTAAAACCATCTTTAGGGTGATCAATCCCCATACCAATCCAATAAGGCTTACTATCTTTTACTAGAACATTAGAATAAATTAATTCTCTTGGGGTTACAATAGCTTCATAAATCACTGGGTCGTCTTTTACGTTTACATCTTTAATAATTCCAAATATCCCATTCTCTATGTTAACAGCATGAGCAAAACCGTCTTTCCAAGCCCGTAAATACGCGATATCGTCCCCTACAATTAGCTGTCCTGGAAGCATTGCTGTTGATGTTTTCCCGCTAGCACTTGGAAAAGCCCCAGTAAAATAAGTTACTCTATTTTTCCCTTTTGGACGAACTCCTAAAATAAAATAATGTTCTGTAAGCCAATCTTCATTGTTTGCTTTATGTATCGCTAAACGTAATGCAAGTTTCTTTAATCCAAGAGAATTGCCAGCATACTGGTTGTTTACAGTCAAAACTCGGTTTTCTTGTAAATCCACATATATACGGCGCTTGTCAATGTTTTTAGTGACTGGAGGATTTCCTATGAGTTCGCCAGCAGAATGAATAAAGTAAAAGAAATTATCAGAACCATTAAATTCTTTAAATTCTTCGTATCCTTTTCGATATAATAGATCTTCAGAATGAGCTACATAAAACGAATCTGTGAGTTGTAAAGCACCAATAGTAAACTTTGAATTTAATGGACCGAGACAAAAAAATCTAATAAGGCATTCCTTATCTTTCATACATCCATCCATAATATCTAATATTTCTTCAAGACCTTCGTCTCTATCCATAGTGTTAATCCAAGGGCTTCGATATTCGCCTTTCGGAATTAAGACTTTAGTGTTTTCTTTATCTCTTGCTTGATCGTAAAAGCTGTCGTAATGAATGGTATGTCCTTCTATTTGGAGTTTAGATTCTTCTTGATAAATAATGGATTTCTGTTTCACATACTCGATATCCTTTTTAGAGTCAGATATTACAGAAATTTTGCTGGGTTTACAGAGATCTACAAACTGTTTTATAATTTTTAAAATATGTTCATTTTGTAAAGCAAATAGCTTCTCAACATCCCTTTGAGTAATCAATGCATTATTAGTAAATTCCGAAAAAGCTTCTTTGTAATTCATTTTAATGATTTTCAAGTTAATGTCTTAAAAAGTGAAAAATTTTTTAAAAAGCTTATTAAAGCGCATGATTATTGAAATTTTTTTAGAATAAGATAATTATTTAAAATAAAAAATAAAACAATTAAGAAAAAATAGAAATTTCAATTAATTTATTACATTCCAGGAAGTCTACTACCCTTAGCACTGATAATTCTATCTACTCTTAAAATTAAGTTTGCCAGTTCACTTCCAGCTTTGATTACATGCTTAACTAAAGCCGCGGGTTCAATTATTCCCTTCTCGAAATTATCCCCAATCTCGTTGGTTATGGTATCAATTCCTTTCCATTTATCGTTTTCATTTTTATGAGCAGCACGTAATGCTGTCATGTTCTCTATTTCGTCTAATCCTGCGTTTTTGATTAATGTTTTTGGAATTTCTTCTAAGGCAATAGCAAAAGCATTTACGGCTAGTTGTTCTTTACCGCTAATTTCGTTTGCATATTCTCTTAATCTTTTCGCAAGTTCGATATATATCGCACCACCACCAGCAACAACGGCTTCCGTGTCCATAACTTTTGCTACTACTGAGAGCACATCGTGTAATGTAATCTCGGCAGAATTCAGAATTTTATCTAAACCACCTTTTAGGAGTATTGAGACAGATTTAGGATTTTTACACCCTGTAAATAGTGTATACTCGTCTTTGCCGAGTTTTTCAAATTTGACATTTTCTGCAAAGCCTAAGTCTTCTTCGGATAACGAATGGATATCATCGATTCTTTTAGCTCCAATTGCTTTAGTGACAGCTTTCATGTCAGAATCACCAAGATTTTTAATTGCTGCTATTCCTTCTTTTGCTAAATAAGCCCCGAATTTATCAGAGATGTCTTTATTGTTAACAATCATATTCACGCCTAGTTCTTTGAAGATCTTCAGGTAATCAACGAGAATTTTTTCTTCTTGATCGAGAAACTTTTGAATGTCAGCTGGGTTTGAAATTCTTATTTGGGCATCAAATTCTGTTTTTACGACATCTAGTTTTCTTCTAATAACAGCAATTTTCGCATTTTTCACTACATCTGGCATTACGGGATTGACTTTCTCTTTCTCTATATAAACACCATTTATTAACTCAGATTCTTTTAGCGATTTCCCAGGAGTTTTTACAATTTTAACATTTCCTACTTTTGAGAACGTATTTCCATCTTCTCCCTTTATGTGTTTAATAGCTTTTACAGTCAATTCGGCGAAATAATCTTTTACACCTACTATGTCTTTAGCGTTCATAGCGGTTTTCGCGACATTTATAAGGAGCTTATCATCATCTTGAGAAATTTTGGTAGCCATCTCATTTACAAATTTTAAAGCTTTATCTGCTGCTAACTTGTAACCGTGAGTGATGGGTTTTGGATGAACATTCTGTTCGATAAGTTCAAGAGCGTTTCCCAATAATGCAGCTGAGAATATGACAGCAGTAGTTGTGCCATCTCCGATATCTTGATCGATTGATTTGGCGATATTTACCATCATATTTGCAGCAACATTATCAATATCAAGTAGTTTTAGAATTTCAGCACCATCGTTTGTTATTGTAACATCTCCTACAGAATCTACAAGCATTTTATTCATACCTTTCGGTCCAAGTGTAGATTTCACTGTTTCGGTAATAGCCATAATAGCATTTATGTTTTGCATGCGAGCTTCTTTTTCTTTCGTTTCTTCCGTTCCTTCTTTGAGAATTATAATCGGTACAGACATAATTTTATCTTTTTGTGTTTTTAAAAATTTTAATTTATTGCATTTTTTAATGACCCAATTTATAAGAATTTTATGATTTGGAGATCATTTAAAAATAAAAAACTTGAAATTAGAAAATTATATAAAATATTCAATAATTTTTTGCAATGTTGAACATTTTCAACATTAAAAGAATTATTTTCTCGCTTCTTAAAAATGAAAGAAGAAACTATAGACGGAAAAAAAAAAATAACGCTTGACGATATAGACGAAGCTATCATAAAAATGTTGCAAGCAGACGCCAAAACGTCTTATCGAGTTATTAAAGAAGAATTAAAGATTTCAATTGGTACAATCCACAATCGAATCTCTAAGTTGGAGGAAAGCAAGGTAATAGAGGGCTATACACTTAAACTTAACAACGAAATACTAGGTTATAAGTTAACATTTTTAATAAGAATTAATATTGATGGTAAGCACACTCCAGAAATTCTGGAAGAAATAACAAAAAAACCAGAAGTTTGTTCTGTCTTTCACACGACGGGAGAACAATCTGCTGCATTAATTTGCAGATTTAAAGAAGCTCAAGATGTCCATAATTTTATACGAGACCTAAATGAAAAAGAATATATATTGAAAACTAATTCGAATATGGTTCTAAAAGAATATAAAAATTCTTCAATTATTCTTTCATAATAAAATTCTTACTAAATTATTCTAACCTTCGTTATCTTTTGGCTTGAAACCCAAAGAAATCGAGTTTATACAGTATCGTAAACCAATAGGTTTAGGTCCATCTTCAAATACGTGTCCCAAATGACCTCCACAGTTATTACATAATACTTCCGTTCTTTTCATGTTGAAACTATTATCTTGGACCTCATTGATATCAGAATCTATAATGGGGGTAGAGAAACTAGGCCATCCTGAACCCGACTTAATTTTTGATTTTGAATCGAATAGAGGTGTCCCACATCCCGCGCAGTGATAAATACCCTTTTCTTTCTTATTCAAATATTTTCCGGTGAAAGGTCGTTCAGTTTCTTTCAACCTTAATACGCGATATTGTTCTTCTGTTAATTTTTCCTTCCATTCTTCTTCAATTTTAGATTTATTTTCTGTCATCTTAATAAAAAGAAAAAGAGTTGAATTTTTATATTTTGTTCTTATATCCTTCTAATTGAAGCCAAGTTTCATCAAGAAATTGAAGCTAAAAAGAGAAGAAAGAGTTTAAAATATAATTCATATACTTAAATAGTCTTAATCTGTATCAAAATTTTTAATTGGTTTCTATTTTTATTATTATCAATAATTAATACCTTAGAAACAAAAAAGAGAATTTTAAAAAATGCTGGATCCATGGGGTTCTTCTAATCCTTTAGATAATGCGGATTATGAGAAAATAATAAGAGAATTTGGAATTGAAGAAATAAACGAAGTCTTAAGGCAAAAGTTAATTAAGAATAGGTTTTTCCGAAGAAAAATTATTTTTGGTCATCGCGATTTAGGATTAGTGTTTAAAGCAATCGAAGACAACAAACCATGGGCAGTAATGAGTGGTATTAAACCATCTGGGCCGTATCATTTAGGAACTTCAACTACTGCTTTAGAAATCGTTGAATTTCAAAAGATGGGAGGGACAGTGTATTATGGAATAGCAGATATTGAGTCTTGGGAGGATAATGGGATTCCTTACGAAGAGGCAGAACCCAATGCAATAGATAATATTGCCGATATATTAGCGTTTGGATTAGATCCTTCGCCAGATAAAGCGTATATTTGGAGGCAATCAAAGGAACCTCTGGTTAAAGACATCTGTTTTAAAGTAAGCAGATTAGTCACACAAAACATGTTAAACGCAATTTATGGAGAGAAAACATTTGGGCTCTATTTGGCTGCGTTGATTCAGGTAGGGGATATTGTTCTTCCTCAAGTTATAGAAGGACCACAACCAACAATAGTTCCAGTAGGAATTGATCAGGATCCGCATATAAGGCTTACCAGAGATCTTACGCGGAGGTATTACAAAAACTTTTTCTTACCAGGAGCAACATATCATTATCTTTTAGCTGGGATAGATGGATCAGATAAAATGGCAAAAAGAAATCCTAATAGTTCTTTCACTTTTAATGAATCTTTAGAATCAATAGAAAAGAAAGTTAAAGGTGCGTTAACTGGTGGTCGTAAAAATAAGAAAGAACAACAAGAACTAGGGGGAGAACCTGGAAAATGTATGATTTATAAAATGCTAATGTATCACTTCGAAGAAGACGATGATGTTTTAGCCGATGAATTTGAACGATGTATTAAAGGAGAGTTGCTTTGCGGAGAACATAAATCGCAATGCGTTGAAAAAGTCTTGAAGTTTATTAAACAGCATCAAAAGAAGAAAGAAAAATTAATTGATAAAGCGAGAGAGCTTTTAAAAATCGATTAGTGAATAATTAGGATCGCGTTAGTAGTGGTTTCAATATCTCTATTAATTCAGACATAAAGTCTGAAAATTTTTCTAACAATAGTTCCTTAAGTTTTTCTTTAACAACTACTGAAACAAATAATGACTCATCTTCTAGTTCAATTCTATGCAGATACGATATTAACTCTTCCCCTATTGATGAGAAGGCGTAATCGGTTTCGTACGACTCTTCACTCATCCGTTTCAATAAAAATAAATGCTCTTTGATCGATTCTATAAGCTCAACGTATACCTCAGGCTCAATAGTGTCCTTATAATACTCACTTAATATTATTCCATTTTTATCAAACAAAATTAACGATTCACTCTCGAATTGTATGAGATATTTTTCTACCAACTCAGAGAGATCGAAGAACTTTTCGTCGAATACGGATAATCCATAAGAGATCAATTGAATTATGCTGATTATATCATAGATTGAAGTTTGCTGGAATAATATTTTAAAGAATGGATATTTTTTTAACAAGTGCTCTCTTAACGATTCTATTTCTTCAATCATCCCTTCGTTTCCACTGAATTCCGGGTCAAATTTGTGAAATGCGATAATGAGCGGTACCTCCATCTTATTTTTCTCAAAGTTCTGCAAGATTGCGTCTAAATACATTAGAGAAGTTTCAATTCTTTGCGTATCTTGAATATCTATGATATAAACAAGTAAGTCCGTATCTGCAAAATAAAGATCTTGCTTCTCTTGATACAACTTTCTATATTTCTCTTGTCCCCCCATATCCCAAAAAACTATTCGGTTTTTAAGAAATTCTGTTGCTTGGTATTCAACTCGAATAGTTGGCGTAAGGGAGATTATATCTTTTTGAAAGTCGTATTTCTTATTTAATGCAGTAAGAATGGAAGTTTTACCCGCATTATCCAAACCGGATACGATAACCTTTATAAATTGTTCCATAATCTCAAACCAGTATTTATCGCTAATATATCTAAATTTAAAAAAAACTATAGGAGCTTTTTTAAATTAAGAATATTATGAAATTTAGATATAAGTGAAAATCATTCTTTTTAATCTTATTGTCTTTTTCTAATTTGCGTCCTTATATCTCAAATCCCTAATATTACTCGAAAAATACATACATGACACTACTATTTTTTATTGATTATAATTTTAATTTGGTCAAAATACTAATTTAAAAAAGAGGATTTAATTGATAGAAGAAGAAAACAACTTTTTGGAATTTTTAAAATACCAAATAATTCAGAAGAACAAATTTGAACATGTAGTCCGTAAAATTCCACAATTTAAAAGTATGATACAAGAACGCCATAAAACTATTTTAAAGATGATAGATAAATTTGAAGACGTTCGGCGCCGAGAAGTTTACGACATGCTCGTTCATGAATTTAACACAGTATCAAAAAGAATATAAATTTTTTTCATTTTATTTTTAGGTAGCTATTCCCCAATAATTTGACAGTAGATAGTTCTATGTCGTGCTTTCTCGTCGTTTTCTATATAGATAACCTGTTGCCACGTCCCGAGGATTAACTTCTTATTATGAAACGGGAATGTTTGGGAAGTTTTGAGAAGAAAACTTCTTAAATGCCCTGCTCCATTATAATCGTGCCAGGTTTTGTGGTGTGCGTAATTTTTTTTATAAGGGATTATTTCTTCTAAAAATGCTTCGATATCTTGTTGGACTAATCCGGGTTCGTATTCGACAGTTGATATTGCGCCAGTTGATCCCGCAACATGAACATTAACGATTCCATTTTTCAACCCGCTTTTTTCGAGCGCATTTTGAACTTGAGAAGTAATATTTATTACATCGCAATAGGCTTTTGATTTTATTTCAAATTTTTCTAAAACAACGGTCATGATTACTTTCACTCTTTAGTTATTTTATAATAAATTTAATTAATTATCTTAATTTAAAACTATTTATATTACAGTGTTTATTAGCTTCTTGAAATATAATGAGTGAAAAGTTAAAGGAATTCTTAAAAAAAATTCACGATTCGAAAAATGAAATTCCTGATTATGTTACAATAATCGTACGTCCTGGAAAGAAAATACTTGAGATTAAAATAAAAAAAGAAGTAGTAAATATTTTGAAAGTAATTGCTCACGAAGAGAAGACTAAAGGATTTTTTGTCCATTCATTCCATATTCCATTAAAAAATATAGGACTTACTTCTGACGCTAAAGATAAGGAAATTCTAGCAACTTTATCTAACCCTATTAAGATACCAAATAAAGCGACAAAAGCTTTTGTCGAAGACATATTAAGAAAATACATTGATATTTTACCCGAGAAAAAGAGGCATTACTTTAAAACGAAGAGATATAAGAAAAAGAAAGAATTTCAAACTGGTGTTAAATTAAAAGGATTTTAATTACTTTACTACGCTCCCAATTGGGATGCTCTTGCCATTCCTCTCGTCTAATTTTAATAAAAAAGGTTCACCATTAAAGTCAGCTGCTAAAAGCATTCCTTGACTTTCTAATCCCATGATGTTTTTTGGCTTGAGATTTGTTAAAACGACTATTTTCTTGTTGACTAATTCATCCGATGAATAAAACTTTGAAATTCCTGCTATAATTTGTCTTAAATTTTCTTCTCCGCAATCCACCAATAATCGATAAAGATGCTTAGATTTGGGAATAATTTCACAAGCCTTAATTAAACCAACGCGTATATCTAAATTTGTGAAGTCACTATAGTCTATCATTGAACATCCCCACCTCTTAAAGGCATACCATTTAATTTTACAAACTCGTCTTGTTTTGGTTTCTTTTCCCGATATGGATTTCTAACATCATTGATTTTTCTGGCAAACGTCATGTAGCCCGTATGCCCAATCATTCGAACTTCGGGATGGGTTGCGTTCTTTTTTACTTGGAATTTCCTTTTTATTAATTCATATGTATTTATTTCATAAAATCCATTTTCTTGTAGAGCAAAAGTTGTTTTTTTGACTTGTTCTATCGCTGGTGAAAAAGATACTAAGGTTCCACTGAGTTTGAGATAATATTTAATTCGCTCTATCGCCTTCCAAGGTTGAGGCATATCTAAAACAACTGAGTCAACATTAGTATGTCCGAGATCATCGATTAAAATATCTCCATATTGAATTGATACAAAATCTTGTAAGTTAGCCTTAAGAACGTTACTTAAAGCCCTTTTTAAACTTTTTTCGCGTATATCATAAGAAAAAATATATCCATCAGGTCGAACGTAATTTCCTAAAATACATGTTAATGCTCCAGATCCACAACCAGCTTCGATAACTTTACTACCAGGCCCGATCCCAGAGTAAATCAGGATTAATCCAGCGTCCTCTGGATATATTATTTGAGTTTTACGGCTCATATAGATTACATAATCAGAAGGTAAGGGTTTAAGAACATAGAATTTATATCCTTGAGTTTCATAAGGTTGGGAAAAAACTACAGAACCAAACGGTTTACCTATAATTTCGTCAAATTTTATTATACCTTTATGAGTTTGAAATACACCGCCTTCTTCTACTTTAACCAACCACTTTCTCCTATTATCAAGAATTAGGTAAATTAAATCATTCTTTTTTATTATTTCTTCTGCCATAATTAACTCAATTTTCCAAAATTCGATTGCTTCATATAATATTAGTATAGTTCTAAGGTTTTCGTATTATTATTTTTACACAATTGTAATTTTTCTTCACTTAAAGAAAAATTTAAACGGGATTTTACAAAAAATATTAAATCAATGATAAATTGAATCAATCATTGTTTATGCAACCTTTTTTATAAATACTCGTTAATGAATTTATCTATGAGTAGGGCTAACACGAATATATCCCAAAGTTCAAAAAACTCTTTTAAAGAACTTCAACTTCAAATTGAAGAATTTAGACAAAAAAGGGACGATCTAAATAAGAAGACTAAAGGGTATATTACTCAATTACAAGAAATTGATGTTAAAATCGAGAAACATTTAAATCTTGCTAAGCAGGATTATAAAAAAAAGCGGGATTATTGGAATAATAAGGTAAAGAAATTAAAAGACAAAAAAATAGAATATAAGAACATTTTAGATAAATTCATTGAAGAAAGAAGAAACATTCTTAAAGAAAGTAGAAAGGGTAAGGAAACAAAAAAGTATGTGTCTATCAAGCAAATTGATAAGAAAATCGAAAATTTAGAATTAAGAATTTCGATTGAGAATTTAAGTTTAATGGAAGAAAATGCTATGGTCGATAAAATTAGCGACTTAGCAGTGGTTAAACAAGATTTCTTAGCTGAGCAACAGAACAGCGATTTTTTTAAAATAGAACGCAAAATTCAAATTGTTAAAATAAATTTGAATAAGATTTATGAACAATTAAATAAGTGGTCAACTAAATCTCAAGATTACCACGCAAAAATGCATGATATTTATCAATCGGTCAATGAATTAAGAGAGAAAAAGAAAACCTTAGAAGAAGAATTAATCGAGAATAAAAAAGCCGCTGATGCATACCATGAAAAATTTTTACGGGTTATGAGTAAAAGGAAAAAAGAGTCAAAAGGGAAACGCCCGAGTTATTCATCCAAAAAGTCAAAAGCGCCTAAAAGATATAACACAGTTAGAAATGAAGAGCTTAAAAAGCTGAAACAAGCTAAACTAGCAGCTGCTTTAGAAAAACAAAAGTCTGGTCGAAAACTAAACTTATATGAAGCTCGTTTAATCCTTGAAAGGTCTAAGGAGTAAAACATTTGATTGATTGATTAATTAATATAAACTAGACCTAAATAGTAAATCAGAGTAAAAAATTTATCAAAATCTATTTTTATATGGTTGAGAAGGTTTTGAATTACCGATTCTTTCTAATGAATACATCATAGAGAATGCTCTATCTAAGCGTATTTACCTTTTAAAACTTACAAATTTGCCAAAAGGTTTAAAACAATTGGAATTTTATTTTTGTTTAAGATTAGAATTAAAATAAGAAATTGATTTGATTAAAATTGAAAAAGAAAGTAGAAGAAATTAGAAATATCCTAATTGAACATAACAAATTATTCAATAATTCAATCCCACTGATCGCTTCAGAAAATATTACTAGTCCCGCGGTTGATGAGGCTTGCAATAGCGATTTTTCTCATAGATACGCGGAGGGATGGGTTGGAGAGCGTGTTTATGCGGGGTGTAAGTATATTGATCTTGTTGAAGATATCTGTATGGAACTCGCAAAAGAATATTTCAAATGCGTTCATGCTGATGTAAGACCAATATCTGGTGTAGTTGCAAATTTGGCAATGTACAATGCTTTCACTTCAGAAAACAACGGAAAAATGCTAATAATGCCAATTCCTAAGGGGGGCCATATATCTCATGCTCCGAAATTCACAAAGAGCGGGATGGCAATTTATGGAACTGCTGGTACCGTACGTGGATTGAATATTGAATATATGGCATTTGATAGCGATGAAATGAATATCGATCCTGACGCTACAGCGAAAATTATAAGAGATGTTAAACCCGAAATGGTGTTATTTGGGGGGTCTGTATTTCTTTTTCCTCACCCCGTCAAAGAGCTTAGTGAAGTAGCAAAAGAAGTAGGTGCTAACATTGGTTATGATGCAGCTCATGTAGCTGGTTTGATAGGTTCTGGTTACTTTCAAGATCCTTTAAGAGAAGGAGCAGATGCGATGACTATGAGTACCCATAAAACACTTCCAGGTCCTCAACATGGAACACTCGTATCAAATAGAGAGGACTTGATTGAAACATTAAAACCTTGCATGTTTCCTGCTTTATTATCTAACCATCATTTGCATAACGTTGCAGGTTTGGCTATAGCATTAGCAGAGATGTTAGAATATGGTAAAGAATACCATAAAGATGTAATTGACAACGCAAAAGCTCTAGGACAGGCGTTATACGAAAGGGGTATGAATGTGCTTATGGAACATAAAGGGTTTACTGAATCTCACCAAATTGTTGTTGACATTACTAATTTTGAAAAATCTATTGGTTTAGGTGGGGATATTGAGAGGTTAGTAGAAGATGCAAATATTATTATCAATAGAAACCTCTTACCTTGGGATATCGCACAAGGAAGACACTATAAAAACCCAGGTGGTTTAAGGTTGGGAACTTCAGAAGTTACCCGTCTCGGAATGGGTAAAAGTGAAATGATAGATATAGCAGATTTTTTCAAAGATTTACTAATTGACAAAAAGGATCCTAAAAAAGTAAAACAAGAAGTTGCTGAGTTTAAAAAAGGCTTTCAAGAAATTCGTTATTGTTTTCAATCTCCTAACAAAGCCTATGAATACATGAAATTCTATTAATCCTTTTTCTTATATTTTTTTAATTTAAAT
>Ga0209977_10000825_pt1 | contig 12863 bp, 7 predicted proteins | sample SumtaG_2_FD_183113 | JGI IMG/M metagenome (GOLD analysis project Ga0209977, IMG submission 183113) | Deep subsurface microbial communities from Indian Ocean to uncover new lineages of life (NeLLi) - Sumatra_00607 metaG (SPAdes) (version 2) | ecosystem: Environmental > Aquatic > Marine > Oceanic... | reverse complement strand
ACAGGTGAGCCCGCTTACGCCAAGGTCCATTCTACGTAGCAGTGCTACTGCGAAGGATGAACTTCAGCGGACAACAGCCCACCGAAGTTTTAACGCAGGAGGGCCATCCTGGCTCACCCCGTTAGAAGCTCAAATGATATTTAATCAAATTGCAATGGGACTCGTATTCGATATGGGGTAAATTTTAGTTTCATCACCATAGCATGCTGTAGGCTTCTAACGGGGCTCACAAGAAATGCTACCTCTGTAACTTTTTTCTTGCAATGTAATGAATAGTATGTTATGATTTAAGAAATATATGAGGAGGATATAATGAGATTATTGAAAATTGTTCTTTTTCTTATTCTTTTACTTTCATATACAACACTTAATGCAGCCGTTTATGATTTTCTCAACGTTGGCATCTCAGCGAGGCCTAATGCAATGGCTGGAAGTTTTTCCGCAATCTCAAACGATATTAATTCGCTCCAGTGGAACCCCTCAGGTTTACATGGCATCGGGAAAGGGATGCTCTCTACTGGGGTTATTCTTTATGCAGCGGATATAAAATTCTATCAGGTACAATACGGCTTCAGCAAAGCCAAGAATACTTTTGGTTTTGGAATAAACTATGTCGACTACGGTTCAATCGAAAGAAGAGGGCAAAACAACGAAGACCTCGGTTCTTTTACTCCAATGGATATTCTCTTCCTTTCAGGTTTCAGTCGTTCAATAACAGAGGATTTGACTGCCGGTATAGCTGTGAAGTTTGTTTATGAAAAGATTGACTCTTTTGTCTCATATGGAGCAGGTTCAGATATTGGCATTCAATATATCATGCGTGAAAGGAATCTCACACTTGCAGTCGTGTTAAAGAACGTAGGTAAAGAATTAAAAGCCCACGATGAGGAAAAAGGATCTTTTCCTCTTTCCTTAACTGGTGGTCTCTCTTTTCATCCCATTCCAATTGTGAATATAAATTTTGACTTTACACGAATATTCTCTGATTCACGGTCTATTGCAAAATTTGGTGCAGAATGGTGGGTTATTCCGATGTTTGCACTCAGAGCAGGATACAGCAGTGCAGGGAGTGAGCTAAAAACGGATTATAGGTCAGACATCCTGGCTGGAACATCCCTGGGATTTGGTCTTTTATGGAAGAAATTTTGTCTTGATTTTGCAGTGCAGCCGATGGATGACCTCGGATTCTCACATTCAATCACTCTCTCCCATATATTTTAAATAGCACGTTAACCGCAGGCGCAAGACCTACCCCTACAGCCTTAGGTTTGGAGTAACAGAGTTTGATCTGCGCCTTTTCGTTTACCCCGTTAGATATAAAATTATCTAACGGGGCGGGCAAGTTTCGCTACTCCAAAATCCTGAACATCCTGTTATCCTGTCTAATAAGAAAGAAGAAAGACAGAAATCAGAATCCTATACCCATTTCCAGGAGGATTGTTCGGGGTTTACCTTTTGTTGTAGGGTCTTTCAATGTTACAAAGTAAGGTGTTTTATCCGGTTTTATTATATTTTCATTGTTTAATAGATTCTCTATAATTAATGATAACTCTAATGTCGCTCCTGCAAGTTTCATCTTTTTATAAATCTCAATATCAAAGGTTGAATGAGAAGGTAATCGTTCTGAATTTTTTGCAAGATTACCCTTTTTTACCTCTTCTATTAGGGAATATGGTAATCCACTTCCATACATCCAGGCAATAGTTGCACCGGTGGAATGGGAAGTAGTATTACTAGCTGTTTCGTAAGATAAAAGTAGTTTTATCCTGTGTCTTTCATCCCAACTCAACGGATATTCCCTCATTACCTCACCTAGATCCATATCCTCAAAATTCTCAAGGTCTTTTGTGTTTTGTCCCTTTGCCCAGGAGAGTATGTAAACAGCCCGTCCTGTAAAGTGTTTCCCTACTGGCTTTCTGAATTCAAATTCAAAACCCCTTGTATCACCATACGAGGAATTTGTAATCTTATACGATTCAAATGGATATCTGTCAACGAGCTCTGCATTGATAAGACTCCTTATATCCTTCTTATACATTCCGAAAGAGAAAACAGCCTGCATAGGAAGTTCATTTTCAACCTTGAACTCGTAAGCCCTCGTGCACTCCGGTTTAAGTTCTGGATTGCCAATAAGTCGATATGGACCTCGCCATTTCGTTGTCATAAAGATGTACTGGTATTCAGGCATCTGATAGTATAAGCCGAAGGAGAAAGTAAACGCAATTTTGTCTGTAAAGGGGTAGAAAAAGCCAATTCTTGGACTTATGTATCCTTGAAACCTCTTTTTCACATCAACCTCTTTACCTATATAAAAGTAATCATATCTAACACCATAGTTCAGTATTAAACCTTCTCTTTCATACTTATCCTGAATATAAACACCTCCCTGTAATGGATTGACTGAGTATATATCCCTTGACCATCCATAGCCAGGATACGGTCCCTCTTCATTCGTTCTCGTAGAATCATAAAACCATAGCAATTCGATCTCCTGTTTCTCAAGATGCCACATGTGATTTTCGAACCCTATCTTTACAAGATGTTTATTTTCAAATTGTTTTGTAAAATCAAACATAATAGAGTTATTGCGCTCGTTGTGGCTATGGTATGAAGAATCATATCCCATCTCGCAAAACCAATCATTATCTATATCAGTTGGTATTCCTCTATCATCTACAATCCATGGAATACCATTATCCTCAGCCCACAGGTGTTCTTCCTCAAGCAGATGTATCTCTGGTGGAGAAAGTCCCGGGTCATAGTGAAGATCTGTATGGAATGAGGAAAGTTTTAATTCGTAAAATGAAGAATAACCTATACTATGATTCCAGCTAATAGAGTAGAGAGAACTTTCCTCTCTGTAACGATATGAGTGTTCTGGAATCTCTATAAATTTATGTCTGTATTTCTCATAGACATTAACATTTTTTCTGCCTGATACGACGAGCCTTCCGTTATTAAGTAATTTTACCAATGCTTTAGCTGAAAGCCCAAAGGCATTCCTTTGTCTGTCTCCATATTTAATTCCAAGAAACTCTCCTCTATTGTGAGAATAACCAAACGGTGTATAGGTATCAGTAAAATCGCCAAATCCAGTAAATAAAAGCAATATCTTTTTCCCTGAAAATGGGAAGGGTTTTGATAGAGAAAAGCCGACATGGTCTGAATCAAACTGTTTGATTATCTTATCTGTTTTGTAAAAGGTCATGACTCTAAAACAGGTATCAGGCGATGCTGTAATAAGATTAACAATTCCTGATTGTGCTTCCCCATATTCCGTTTCAAATCCTCCTTTAAGTATCTCTACCTGTTTCACCTCAAAAACCGGTATATCTATTGCAGCGCTTCCTCCGACAAATCTATCATTGACAGGAATACCATCAACAAGATAAAGGATTTCTCCACCCCTTCCACCTCTCATATGGTATTCTTCAAGGGTGAAGTCTTTAACTACCTCTGGTTGGGTTTCGAGAAGACGTAATACTGAATATGCCCTCGGTATTTTTACTAACTCCTTTGCCAAGAAAATCCTTGAGGAATGGGTTGCCCCTGGTTCTATCAAAGGTCTTCTCCCCTTCACAGTTATAACTTCCTTCATTTCTAAAACAGTCTCCTCCAATTCGAAATTGATAAATACTGTCTTGCCTGCATCAACATATATCCCCTTTTTTAAAACAGTTTTATAACCCATCATTTGAACCCTCATAGTATACTCCCCTGGTTGAATATTGATAATGAAATAATAACCATCGGGGTTCGTAATAGCGCCCAGTCCTGTCTTTTCAAGGGTTATATTTACATATGAGAGTGCTTTCTGGGTTTCCTCATCTCTCACCCTTCCCATTATCTTTCCTGTTATTGCTCCTTTCAGCAATGAAGGGAAGATAAGGAATAAGACAAAAATTATCTTTTTCATATTAGTCTCCAATGCAAAAAATTCTGAAATCCATACAAACAACGTAAAGCTTTTCATACGAAGGAGTGAACACCATAGAATAGGGATACAGCCCAAGATCAAAACTCCATTCTATATTGTAATCAAATGTATTAATAACTAGAACTTCATAACTCGAACCCACAAAGAGATAGTTACCGTCATCTGTTATTGCAATCCCTTTTGGATGATCCAAACCATATAGTGAAATCTCATCCAGAAGAGTGTGAGTGAATGTTTCTATTACACCAATTAAACTGTTGTCGAGTTCAGTAACATATGCTCTATCATAAGTAGGCGAGAAAATTAACTTAAATGGATGTCCTGAAATAGAGATGTTTGTGATAACGGTATCAATTTCTATATCTATTACAGTAATTAGATTTTCAGAATAGAGACAAGCATAAAGCTCATCACTGTTGGTATCGATGGCTAATGCTGTCGGTTTTCCAGGCACAGGAATAGAATCTATGACACTATTTTGCTGAAGGGAATATACAAGAATATCCTCTTTTGTATTTCTTGCAATATAAAGCTTTTCATTGTATGAACGAACAATGCCCTGTGGAAATCCACCAACATCTATCGTCTCAGTAATCTGATTTAAAAGAATATCATATATTGAAAACGAATTACCCGTGGTAAAATAGACCCAGCTATTTTCGAAGACATCCAGATAATAGGAAGCTCCGGTAAAAATGCGAATCGTCCTTTCAAAACTATTTGTTTCTGTGTTGATCATCACAAGGTCATCACCCGATGTGTCCACCTGAACAAAGAAAAGCATCGTTCCATCATCTGTTATATCCGCCCTGAAAGGTACCTTATCTGTATAAATGGTATCTAATACCACATAAGGGAACGGCGGATGAAATCCTATAAAAACATCATGAGAGTCTGAATATCCAATATTTGCACTGTAATCCTCAGCGGTAGCATAAAGGGTGTAAACATCACCTTCAATAAGTTCTCTGACATCAAGGATGCAGAAGTATGGAAAATCTTCATCTATATTAATCAATGAATCATTAATAAAAAAGGAGACATTTTTTATACCTGTATGATCTGATGCAGTTACTGAAACATATTCAAACCCGAATAGCGTATCACCTTCTGCTGGTTCGATAATCGTCAAAGTGGGTGGAAATGAATCGATCTGCACCCCGATTCCCAGAAATGTTAATGTTGTATCTTTGAGTCTGTTTCCGCTCAAGTCCTCTATATTCTTTACATCTATCTCATAAAAGGTTGACTCCTGTGGCTCTGTCCTAAGGATACAATGCTTCTTCATAGGGTCTATGCTCACAAGATAAACGTCAAGTGTCTCGTAACTTGTAATTACGTAGTTCATCGTGTTAAGTGCCAGTTCCGGATTTACCGGCTCGTTAAATGAAACAAGCACCTTTGTTGTATCAAACGAGCTAACAGTTTGAACAAAAGGGGGAGAAGTATCCGGAGTCAGTGGTTTCTCCTTTTTTGAACATCCCGATAAAAGGATTATGATGAATACAATTCGCTTAAAGACTGAATGATTTCTCACAATAATCTTCTCCTTCTTAAATTTCATTTCATGGCGATTTAAAGTGGATATAAATTATATCCCTGTCCCTGACTGTACAATCCTTTCCTTCAATGCGGAGAAGTCCCATCTCCTTCACTTCCTTGATTGACTTATGCTCGATGAATATTTCAGCAGGAATAACCTCTGCTTTAATAAATCCCTGAGCCATGTCTGTATGGACCTTTGAAGCAGCATCAAGAACAGAGCTTCCTTTTTGCAGTGTCCAGGCGCGAAGTTCATTTTCATTGAATGTATAGAATGTAATGAGGTTGAGGAGTCTATACCCTTCAAGGATTATTCTTTCAAGGCTTCCCTTCTCAATACCGTATTCCATAAGAAACTCAGTCCTTTCTTCTTTTGGGAGCTCTCGTATCTCCTCTTCTATCTTTGCAGTAATGGGCAGAACTCCCATTTTCTTACGTGAAGCATATTCATGTAATTCATCGAGTTTTTGGCTCGAACTTTTCAGGATTGCTACATTAACATTTGCGATAATCATCTCAGGTTTCACAGAGATAAGGCCCACTTTTCTGGCAGCACTTTTTTCTTCATCTGAAATATCGGACATTTTAAGCCATTCATTGTCAGAAATTTTCTTTTCCAGCAGATTGAGAGTATCAAATTCTTCCTTTGCTTCTTTATCACCAGATGTTGCCTTCTTCTCTATCGATTTTATCCTCTTCTTCAGTATCTCTAAATCCTTTAATTTGAGTTCTGTCTCAACAATCTCCAAGTCCCTCACAGGGTTTATATTTCCAATATGACTTACGTGTGGGTCTTCAAAGATTCTTACAAGATGGGCAATTGCATCAACCTTCTGTATAAAAGAGAGGAACTGATTTCCCAGACCATCACCTTTGTGGGAACCCTCAATTAACCCAGCAATATCTATAACCTCAAGTGTTGTTGGAGTAACCTTCCTTGTCGTAATATAATTCGAGATCGCTTCAAGGGTATCATCCGGGACCGGCACAACTGCCTTATTGGTGTCAATTGTGCAGAAAGGAAAATTGGTGCAGTCAACGCTTTCTCCTGTTATCGCATTGAAAAGTGTTGACTTTCCGACATTAGGAAGTCCTACTATACCTATGGAGAACGACATATCAAAAATAATAATCCAACATCCGAAATCCCTGTCTGTTATAACACGGGCAAACGAACGACGAATTTGTCATTGCGAGTATGCTTCCATATTCGCTTTCGAAGCAATCTCGCCTTTCCCTTTTCACTCTATCTTTTTCCAACCTTCCTTTGTGAACTCTTTAGCAAAATCTCCTTGACTTTATATTGACTTCGTAAGCATAGATTAACTATCTATATAGACTCTTAATCAATTAGGATAAGTTTCTTGCTCTGTATTCTATTTCCGTATTTCAGTATTAAATAGTATACACCAGCTGGCAGTTTAGAACCCTTGCTGTCCCTTCCATCCCAGCTGTAATTGAGAATTGAGAATTGGGAATTTGGAGTTTTCCCCTCTCCAAGTTTTTTCACTAACCTTCCAGTCACATCGTAGATTTTTAACTCTATGCCCTTTGCACCTTCCCCTATGCTATATCTAATTTCTACTCTGTCTCTGAAAGGATTTGGAGATATGGATAACGAGAATGGTTTCTGCTCCTTCCCATCCTCAGAAATGGATGCACCGCCAACACCAATACCTTTGAGCGAGCTGTAACCACTCCCCCATCCATAAGCTGAATTGTATCCACGAACATTGTACCAGTACTTATCATCCGGTTTACTGGTAAACGTGTAACATGTGTCGGTAATGTTGGAAGAGACAACGACCTCACTGCTGAAATTTGGAACAGGTGAAATGTCATCTATATATATACCTTCATTTAATACCATATCATCAGTCATTGCCCTGAACCTTATAAATACCGATTTTCCCACCCAAGGCTCAAGTGAATAGGATTTTTGAGTCCAGTTCTGCTGAGAACCTGTGAAAGTATTGTCGAGTTGAATCCATTCCATTCCATCAACGGATACCTCAACTGTTGCCACATCGAAATTATTCTCAAGATAATACCAACACCAGAATGTAAGCACATCACCGCTTTTCACAGGATATGGATAAACAGTCGTTGCCGTATTGCTAATGTTGTTGCTCGAACCCGAAAAAAGGCTGTGGTTTGAACTGTGGTATCGTGCAGTTGACAAAGAGAAACCTTGGAGATTCCAAAATCCTGTACCTGATTCAAGATTGTCTGTAGAACTTGAAAAACCTGTCAATTCAATAAGTTCCCATTTCGTTGGATTATTATGTTCAGGATTTCTTGGAGACCAGTAGATTGTATAATCACCTGTAGTGCTCGTATCATCGAGAATAATCTCAGGAGCAGGTACTTCTGCTGAGAGGTTATTCCTGATATTTTCCGCTTCCTGAACCATATAGAAGAATCCTTTGAAGTTCTCCCTGCAAATATAATCAAGATCGCTAACAGGCTGGTAGAATTCGGTTCCTAGTTCGGTTGTCAACGACACGCAGTTCGTCCCATTAACATAGTGATACCAACCATAGACCCAACCATCGGTGTCGCCGCTTGTCGGATAAAGTGAACTTGATTGTCTGGGGTCGTAGTATCCGCTTCCTACGCAGTGTATCAACGATGCCATTGTGGTTCCATATGAAACCAGGAACGAATTGTTCGGTGCGTGACTGGAAGTATATCCCCATGGCCAGAGGACAAGTTCACCATAACTGTGGAATGATTCTGTATAATTAAACTCATGTGATTTTACCAGTCTTACTATAGCATCATCACAAGGTGCAGAGTTACCTCCGGGACCATCACCATAAGGCCCGCAAAATACATCACTGGAAGGTTTATGGGTAACCGCACCATAATAAGGTATTGCACCCCAATCGCCGTACCTGTCCCCATTACAGCATCCGTTGTATGTCCTGTTCGGATCCGTTCCAATTGCTCCTCCGTAAGGCTGCCTGTTCTTTCTCCACCAGTGCGCGCCGGGATAATCATATTCGTAACCATCAGCATTTACACAGGGAATAATCCAGATTTCCCTTGAATCAACAGCATTCTTTATCGTTGAATTACTGCTGTAAGCCTCTGTAAGACTGTCAGCAAAAAAGAGCGGAACCTCGACACTTGCCCATTCCCTTGCATGATGGCAGCCCATAATGAGAACATCAGGCTCATCAGGATCTTCTACTGCTGGATTATCAGATATCTTTACACAGTAAATCCACTTTCCGAGGTGTGTTGTTCCGATGCTGTCAAATTTACATATAGCAGGATAGTTCGTTGACATATTCTTTAAGAGTTGCCTCACCTCTGCATAGCTGTGGTAACTTCCCCTTGCTACCATTTCAGCATATTCGAGATCTGGATAAATAATCTCATTTGGAAGTCCACTTGGAATCAAGTCAGAATAGTACTCCCTTTCTGTAAGAATTATGTCGTAATATTCGTCTGGACGTGCTCCTGCATAACGGATTGTTTTGGATTTGAGGGGTATCAGTTCAGTGTATGAATCGACATATACTCTTACAAGCATATCCTTCCCTAAAACAAGTGAAGTAAAAACCAAAGAAAGGATAAAAAGTATAATAAGAAACCTTTTCATACTACCTCCTACTTATAATGCTCATCATTATGAAAAATATTTTGACATTTTTTTTAAACCTACTATTTTTAAGATTATCATCTAATTTTTGTTTTTCTCCCAATAAATCCCCCTTTTGTAAAGGGGGATTTTAAATTAGGTTGTCTTATTTAACGCTTATTTTCACAATAAGAACTATAATAAAATTATTATGACTTGTCAAGAATATTCTCCCACACTCCGCACTTTTCAGCCTTGTATTATTCCACTTAAACCCACACTTTTTTGATTGTTTATTAATATACGTAGAATCTTGGAAAAGCGCTGGATGAATTCCTAAATATTTGCTTAGAAGCAAGTAATTCGTATAAGGTCACATGAAATTGTCTTAAAAGGATTATGACTTTCAAGGAAAATGAACGATGACCAAACGGAGAGATAAATCCCTAATTTACAAAAATCAAATTCTTATTATTTTCTTTGTCAGTGGAGACCCGAACTCTTCTCCCTCTATTACTGGAACGCAAAGCTTTTTTCAGCAAAGAGCTTTACGCAATTATTTACCACCTCAGGTTCATAGAGAACTCCCCTTTTCTCCAAGACTTCTCCTAATGCTTTATCTATACCGCGAGCTGCTCGGTAGGGTCGGTGAGAGGACATAGCCTCAACAACATCAGCTACACTTAAAATTTTCGCTTCCGGGAGGATGTTTTCGCGCGACAAACCTGAAGGATATCCCGAGCCATCCAACCGCTCGTGATGTTGAAGTACAATTTTGCCAATTTGCCATGGAAATTCTATCCCCTTCAATATATCGTAACCAACCTGAGGATGCTTTTTTATAAATCTAAATTCGACTTCGGTTAAGCTACCGGGTTTACTGAGTATCTCAATGGGTATAGTTATCTTACCGATGTCATGTAGTAAGCATGCAACGCGAATTCCCTCAATCTCTTTCTCTGAAAAGCCCATCTCTCTGGCTATGGCATAAGCCAGTCCGGCTACTCGCCTTTGATGACCAGCTGTATAAGGATCCCTTGCTTCAACTACTACAGCCATTGCCTGAACGATCCCATCTAAGGTTTTGCGTATCGTTTCAAAACTTTGCTTAAGTTTTTCCTCTGATCGCTTTCGCTCGATAGCATAACGTATGGAGCGTACTAGTAAGTTGCTGTCTACTTGTTTCTTAAACAGATAGTCCTGTGCGCCCTCATGCACTGCTTTAATTGCGAGTGTTTCATCGTTGAGACCTGTCAGCACCACGATAGGTACTTCTGGCGCTTGAGCAAACACCTTTGTGAACGTTTCAAACCCTCGGCAGTCAGGTAAGGTAAGATCCAACAGGAGCACGTCGATGCCTCCCTCGCTGAGGCGTTCCAGCCCTGTCGAGAGGCGCTCAACATACTCCAGATCGAGCTGATCGTCCCTTACTTCCGCAAACATTCCCCGTATCAGGCCGACATCTCCCAGGTTGTCCTCGATGAGTAAAACCTTTATGCTTTTGGAATGCTGGTTGCTTATTTCGGATTTTTTACTCATTTTTTTAACTATCTACCCTGCTTCTGCTGGTACATCAATCTATCCGCCCTGGCAAGCATTTCATCAATGGAACAAGGGTGTTCAGGATCGTAGCGAGTTAAACCCAAACTTATCGACAGGTTGTAGCTGCGGTTTACTTTAGCATTGCGGGCATCCAGGGCATCTTGCAATCGTGTAGAAAGAATCTTGGCACTTGCCAAGGAAGTTTCTATCGCAAGAACCGCAAACTCATCTCCGCCAATGCGAGCAATGATATCTGAGTCACGGAAAGTCTCCTTGAGAATATTTGCGGTCTCGATCAATGCCAGGTCACCTTCATGGTGACCCAGAGTATCATTAATCCATTTCAAGTTGTCAATGTCGGCAAAAAGAAAACACATTTCCCTCAGCGTTCTGTCTGCCATCTTCAACTGCTGTTGGGCTAAGATTAAAAATCCTCTCCGGTTGTACAAACTTGTAAGTTCATCTGTAAGTGACAAGGCGCGTAGTTCTGCCAGTATCCTTTGTCGTTCAATGGCATAGCGTATGGAGCGAACCAGCAAGTTGCTATCCACCTGCCCCTTGACAAGATAGTCTTGTGCGCCTCCCTGCATTATCTTAACTGTAAGCGTTTCATCGTCGAGACTGGTAAGCACCACAATTGGCACTTCTGGGAATTGAGCGAATACCTTTGTAAATGTGTCAAGTCCCTGGCTGTCAAGCAGCGAGAGATCCAGAAGGACTACATCGATACCTCCTGCAGACAAACGCTCCAGCCCTTCAGAGAGACGTTCGACGCACACCAGATCGAGCTGAGTGTCCCTTACTTCAGCCAGCATCTCCCGTATCAAGCGGGTGTCTCTTGGGTTGTCCTCCACTAACAAAATTTCAATCGGGCTACCGATCATTTTACTTCTCATACCTTTCACCTTCTCTTACTGGAATTGTAAAGTAAAATGTTGCGCCCTTCCCGGGTTCTGACTCCACCCAGATACGTCCACCGTGGCGATCCACAATCTTCTTGCAGATTGCCAGGCCTACACCGGTGCCAGGACAATCTTGCATCCCATGTAGGCGTTGGAATATTAGGAAGATACGTTCATGGAATTCCGGTGCTATACCTATGCCACTATCCCGAATGGAGAAAACCCATTCATTTCCTCTTTGCTCGGCAGCAGAATGAATAACCGGAGGTTCCCCACCACTGAATTTGATTGCGTTCGAAATGAGGTTCTGAAACAACTGAGTAATCTGCGAGGCATCGGCTATCACAATTGGCAGATGATCGTGGGTAATCACAGCTCCACTCTCCTCAATTGCCACCTGTAGATTGGCGAGTGCTTGTTCGAAGGTGGCCTTACAGTCGGTCGATTTGAAGGGTTCTCCACGTGTACCCACGCGTGAATACGCCAACAGGTCCTCAATCATAGTCTGCATGTGAGCTGCCCCATCCACGGTGTACGCAATGAATTCGTCTGCTTCTGCATCGAGTTTGCCTTTGTATCGCTTTGACAAAAGTTTCACATAGCTCGATATCATGCGTAGCGGTTCCTGTAGGTCGTGTGATGACACATAGGCAAATTGTTCCAGTTCGGCATTGGAACGCTGTAGTTCCGCTAACATTTTCTGAAGTTTTTCCTCCGCCCGCTTGCGCTCTGTGACATCAAGAATAATACTCTGAACGTGTGTGACAACGCCGTTTGAATCCTTAAGACCTTTAGAAAGACCCTCAATCCAACGGGCTTTTCCCGACTTTGTGATGAAGCGATATTCCTGAGCAAATTCCATAACCCCTCTTTGAAAATACTCAGCAACCTCTGCTTCAATTCTTGGAACATCCTCAGGGTATGTGATACTATCCCACGAAACTTGTCCCGATAGGAGTTCTTCCGGTGTATAACCGAATTGTTTTACGCTGTCCGAGACGAATTCTACCTGCCAACCCTCATCTAGCCGCCAAAGAAAAACTACTGCTGGACTTCTGTTGATGATAGATTCAAGCTCTCTCAGTTTTTCCAATGCACCCATCAAAGCATTCTCTACCCGCTTACGCTCGGTGATGTCTCGGAATATTCCCTGAATTATCGGCTTCCCTCCCACTAATATCAGCGAAGCTGTTATGTAAACAGGCTTGACCTTTCCTGACGTGGTTACCACCTCCACCTCCTCGCCAACAGTCCCCTTCTGCTCTACGTGTCTCTTGAACATATCAGCAAAATATTCCGCTTTCTCTGGAGGATGGAGTGTCGTCTGATGAAATCCTATTATCTCTTCTCT
>Ga0209977_10000824_pt1 | contig 12863 bp, 9 predicted proteins | sample SumtaG_2_FD_183113 | JGI IMG/M metagenome (GOLD analysis project Ga0209977, IMG submission 183113) | Deep subsurface microbial communities from Indian Ocean to uncover new lineages of life (NeLLi) - Sumatra_00607 metaG (SPAdes) (version 2) | ecosystem: Environmental > Aquatic > Marine > Oceanic... | reverse complement strand
ATGTAAAGCGAAGAGCGGAACGGGGCGAATGGGCATCTGTCATACCGTCGATGAAAGCGGTGACATCGCCCCCCAAGGGATGAAAGGGACATCCTAGTTGCTCAGCCCACTCTGCCTTTTCAGGAGGCGCGGCTAAAAGAACATCGTGCCCAGCCGATCTTAAGGCCAATGAGAGTGCCAACATTGGTTGAACATCGCCGCGCGAACCAAATGTTGCTAGAACAATTTTCATGTGTTGTCCCAAGACCGAAAAATTCAAGGATAGCGTGCCATAGTGGAAAGCCACTATCAGTCTGATTTCATTTCAGTATTCTAACACAATACTAAACTTTTTCAGATCCCTATTTTTCGAGATTTATAGATCAAGCCTTTACATAAATACCCTTTCCCACTTTTGATTTTACCCTGCTTCCTCAGTCAGTCAACGACCCCGCCCTTCCGGGCGGGCCTTGAAAAAAGGAAATAATTCATTAGCCGCCTCCATCCCCACCCTCCCGGGTGGGGCATTATAAAGGGCGGCGGTAAAGAATAGTGTGTATGTTAGTATCCTTATAAACCCTGTCTTGTTCATTAGGATGGCCATATCAATACCCTTCTTGCTCCTCATGATATGGGTTAGGACAGTATCACTTGCGGTTATCCTAGGAACGACGTTTGTTTATAGAATCAACGATCTCCTGGTGCTCCGGAAATCTTCCCGTTGATTTCTTTGAGAAGATCAGCTCGTCATTCATGCGGACCTCGAAGGCCCCTCCTCCTGACCGAATGAGTTCCGATTCTATGCCGAATGCCTTTTTTAGCTCTGCTGCAAGACCGGCAGCATTGGGCCTGTAGTTTCACTCCACACAGTATTCAATAGAAACTCTTATATCCTCCATATCAAACCTCCTCTTTGATATAGATAACCGGCGGCCTATCTTAAAGTTTGCGCTGTTTTGGCCAAGAGCTCTGAACTTACCCGGCAAAGGACAATCGGGTTACCGTTTACGGAAGTTCAGAGATGATTTTCCGATATTCTTCCTCCGTAAAAGCCGGAAGCGTTTCGGTGCTGATGGCTCCCCTGGATGCCGTTGTGAGAATGATCTTCGCTACGGTTTCGGGGTCTGGCGCATCCACAATCACCACAAGGTCATATCGCCCCATGGTCAGATAGAACCTTTCCACCTTAGCCCCCATGGATTGACAGACCTGCTTGAACGCATCAAGCCGATTGGGACTGTCCTTGATGTTTTCGACCCCTTTCTGTGTGTAATTGACCAAAGAGATATATTTAGCCATAGTCCCACCTCCTATTATTGATAAAGATTCGCTTTTTCTGGGAAAGAGTATAAGGAAACTATGGTTGTGTGTCAATGAAGGATCTAAGGCATGATGTAAGGTCAAATCATCTCAAATCCAAGAAAATGAGAGTGGGTGAGTTTATGGAATGATTTACCTTAGTTTTATAATGTTTTTCAGGCCAAAAAGGTGTAGACTATACTTAAATTCTTTGTCCTTTTGTTTTTCAGCAATTATGGCAGAAGTCATAACGCGTTAATCTCGATGGTCTTTTTTGCTCCTGCTGAGAATGCCCAAGGCATCCAACGCAGCCACTCTGATTTAGTCAATGAGGGAATCCGTCAAGTTGAAAAACAGTTTGAAAGGATATGGCCAATCCGATTGATAGCTCTATGAAACAGAGGTAAATTCCATGCTGAAAGTCAAAGAAGTCAAGGCGAAAAGCATTCTCAACAAATCAAAAATCTTCGATTACTGCCTTAATCCCTACACTGGCTGCCAGATCAATTGCACATACTGCTATGCCCGCTTGTTTATGAGACGGTATTCCGGCCATAGCGAGACCTGGGGCGAATTCGTCGACGTTAAAGTCAATGCCCCTGAGGTTCTGAAAAAGCAGTTGGATAAGGCCAAAAAAGGGACGGTTTGGATTTCCTCGGTCTGTGATCCCTATCAACCGCTGGAAGCAAAGTATGCGTTGACAAGGTCTTGTTTGAAAGAACTGGCGAAAAGACAGTTTCCTGTCAATATCCAGACAAAATCAAAACTTGTTTTACGTGATCTGGATTTGTTTCAAGAGTTTGAGACAATTGAGGTGGGACTTACCATAACCACAGATGATGAGCAGGTGGCAAAATTATTTGAGCCAAGGGCAACCTCTGTAGAAGAGAGGTTCAGAGTATTAGAAAAGATTCACTCCTTAGGGATAAAGACGTTTGCCTTCGTGGGACCACTTCTCCCGGGAAACCCGGAAAGGCTTATCGAACGCCTTGAAGAAAAGGCCGACAAGATTTTCATTGATAGAATGAACTATCTAAATTCAGTTAGAGGATTTTATCATCAACTGGGTTTGCACAAGGAAACGACAGATAGATTCTTCCGTGAATACAAAGAAAGGTTTACATACGAATTAACGAAAAGAAAAATGAAATTCGAAGTCCTTTTCTAGGCTTTCCTTAAGCCCTGGAAATCTCGAACATACCTTTACATAAACAGAGAAGCTTAAAAGCTCAAAAATCTGCTAATCAAAACAACAACCGATTTTTCTTAAATTTGTTTAACTTTGTCATGTTATCGTTCTCTGGCTAAAAAATGACCTTTAACTAAGGCCGCTCATAGTTGGCAACGTAGAAATCATCAATAATACCCTGTGCTTTTAAGTTCTTTCCATAAGCCCTGGCGGATTCTTTGTTGGCAAAATGGGAAACCCTGACCTGGTACCAAATCTTTCTTTTCCCTCTCCTTTCTATCCAAAAGGCATCCAATTTTTTCACTTTGAGATATTTCACATATCTTTCGGCATCTTGTGGTTTTAAGTATGCAGCGACCTGTAAAGTGAATGGGTCAGTGACAACAACCTCAGTGATTTTCTCCTTTTCATAGAGTGCTCTCTTGGTTCTGATAAGATGGCCGACTGTATTGACCATTAAAGTTATAACCCCGACAGCCAAAACAGCCATCATTGCCCATTTAAGAATAAGCTTTGACCTTTGGGAACCTTTGATGAAGTTAATTAAATCCTTAGCTCTTGCTATTATTACAAAGACCACAGACGTAATGAGACTGAAAAGAGTGCTCCTTATCCATCTCAGCACTTTCAATAGTATAATCCCAACCCTTAATTGAGCAGGAATTTTTTGCTCTGCCGGTTCCAAACCTGGAGGATTAAACCCGGCTCTCAACTTCTTTAAATGTATCTCGTCAAACTTCACTAATAATCCACATGCTTCTTGCAATAAGTGCATGGTTCGTTCGTTTTCCTGTGTCCAGTGAACACAGGCTGCAATACCTCTTAATAGTTGATCTTTACCACCACTTAGTTTAAAGGCCTGAAGATATATTCGCAGCGCCCATTCATCAGCACGCCCCTCTCTGAGGAAAAGTTCTGCAAGACCCTCAACAATGTCGACAGTTTCATTACTGCCTTCACTTAAAACATGTCGGTACATTTGAAGAGCAGGGAAATCAGTTCGGCCTTCCGACAGATAAAACCGTGCGAGCAAATGTTGGATGATTTTATTCTTTGGTTGGGCGTTACCTATGCGGAAGGCAAGCTCATAATGATCTGTCCTTAGTCCACCATGGCTTTCGACTTGTTGCAGCCAGTTTTCCGCCACCTCCTCATCTTCAGGATGAGATTGGAGGTAAGAGATTATAAAGGCTTCGGAGGAATGATTTTTATCGGCACGCGCAAGGTAGAAGCGAGCGAGGCGAGCGGCGAGTTTGGCAGACTCCTTTCTTTTCACAAGAGGCGATAGAAGGAAGCTGTCTAAAACAGCGGTGGCTTTTCTAAAGGTCTCTTCAGCTCCCCGGTATGCACCGACTCTTTCCCAGGTGGTAGCTTCCCTGATCAAGCGCTCAACAGTACTGAGTCCTACCCGGTTCGAAAACCAACCAATCGCTATGAAGACCAATATCATGATCCCCGATGCCGGCACAAGAGTCCACTCAAGCCCTATGTTAGAATGCAATGCCGGTAAAACCAAAAGGCTCATGAGCCCTCCCAGTAGAACCGTGGCCCAAATGCGAAGAGCTATATGTCTCAAAGTGTAAAACACAATTTACCTAGAACTTAGCCGCCTGCGGCGGAATTTTTTTGACAGGATTAACAGGATTAACAAGATTTTTTTATATTTTTTATATCCCCTCGACAAGCTCGGGGCCTGAGCCTGTCGAAAGCCTGAACATCCCTGGCCCAGACCTGGCTTATAGGCTTAACAGGATGATCCGAACACGTAGCATCCTATAGATTTAACAGGCTGATTCAAGCATGTCGCGCCAGGGCAGGCCTGTCTATCATGTCTAAAAAGAAAATTCCTATCCTATTAAATTAATCAAAGATGGCTATAAAAGTAAAGCATCCAGGCCCAAAGGACCTGGTTTTGCCTATGCCCCCTGGAAGGGGGGCTTCAAAAGCTTATTATCTCTGACCATGCCCAAAGGACGTGGCTTAATCAGTTAGACAGTTAAACGCTCAGAGCATATTAGGGTGACCATGAAGGAACCACATTTGTCGAACCGTTGATCTCTTCATCTCCGAGAATATTCTCGTATACCTTTTGACCTTCACGCAATGCTATTCGCAGCGGATTTAGTGTTGAATCGTTTGCTTTATACCCGGTGATCGGGTCTATCTTTTCGAATCGTATAACAGAGGGAATAGCAAACTCCCTATGTGGTTCACCGTCTGTTGCCTTGATCATAAAATCAGTCCATATTGGGGCAGCACCACGGCCTCCGGTAATTCCCATACCTCGTGTATCCCACAGCCCCTTTCCTCGATCGTATCCCACCCATACCGATGTGCTCAACGTTGGAGTGAAGCCAGTAAACCAAGCATCATAGTAACCATCTGTAGTACCGGTCTTACCAGCTGCGGGTAGATCAAATCCCAGGCGTCTAACAATAGAGCCCGTACCTTCATCCAGAACGCCACGCATCATATCCACGACTTGATACACAAAGCTCGCATCCAGAGATCGTTCCCCACTCACAATATGTTCTTCCAACACCCTACCCAAGGCATCTTCAACCCGTGAGATCCAGAAGGTCTCATGCCTAACGCCAGCAGTGGCGAAGGTGGCAAAGGAAGAAGCCATCTCCAGAGGACTGACCCCGGATGTCCCCATGGCAACAGAATAAACCGGCTCCAAATGGCTCTTGATCCCACAACGGTGGGCAGTTCTAATGACTTCCTCAGGCCCAGTATTTTCCACTAGTTGAGCGGCAATAGAGTTGACAGACTTCATGAGTGCCCTTTTCAAGACCATAGGCCCCTCATGTTTAAGCCCAAAATTCCTGGGAGACCAGTCTTCTGCTCCAATTACCGGAATTGTTACAGCCTGGTCAATAAACACAGTCGCAGGGTTTATACCCAACTTTTCAAGCGCGGTGTAATAAAGAAAGGGCTTAAAACCTGATCCAGGCAGACGTTTATTTTGTACTGCACGGTTATATTCCGTCTCAGAATAGTTCCTTCCCCCAACTAAGGCTTTGATAGCCCCGGAGTTTGTTTCGATAGCCACCAGCGCGCCCTGTGGATGGGTAACCGTCTCACCACTGTTACCATTGGACTGTTTATAAATGCCCAGCATCTTTTCAAGCTCAGTCAATCCCTTTTGCATGGATTCTATCGCCCAGGACTGAAGTTGAGGATCAATTGTCGTAGTAACCTTCAGTCCTCCATGATGGACAACTTCCGGCCCATATCGCTCTTCAAGACTTTTCACGACAATATCGAGAAAATAGCTTCCTGTGCGTGCCCCCGCAGGAAGCGGACGAAGATTCAATTCAGTTTGCGAGGCATTATCAGCTATCGCCTTGGTGATGTAACCCACTGCCATCATTCTTAATAAGACAACCCGCTGACGCTTCTTGGCCCGATCATAGTAAAGATAAGGATTATAGCGTGTCGGCGATTTGGGAAGACCGGCCAACAGTGCCGATTCCGCCAGTGTTAACTCCAAGGCCGGCTTACCGAAAAAGGTTCGGGCCCCCTGTTCAATTCCGTGCGCCCCAACACCAATAGGAATATGATTAATATATGCTTCGAGGATCTCGCGTTTGCTGTATTGAGATTCGATTTGCAAGGCTACCAGCAATTCGCGGAATTTTCTCATATAGGTGCGCTTAAAGCTGAAGAAAAGATTCTTGGAAAGCTGCTGCGTGATAGTTGAGGCCCCTTGAACCTTTCCTGGTTTAAAAAGTGTTATCCAGAAAGCTTTTAATGTGCGGACTTTATTAATGCCATGGTGATCCCAAAAGCGGTGATCTTCAGTGGCTACAACGGCTTGAATAAAATGCTGTGAGACCCTGCTCAATGGAATAGATTCCCGACCTCCGATAACCATGATCTTTTCACCTGTGGCTGCGTAGATCTCCGTAGGTGGAGTTTCTATAATCCGGATCAATGGTTCAGGCACACGGGGCAAATCTTTCACTGCCACAAAAAATATGCCTATACCAGCAAGAGCTGCAAAACTTGTCAGAGTTAGTGCTACATAGAAAACGATACGTAAAATGCGAATAATGGTGGCAGTATGTGTCATTGTCACATCCAGTTTCTTTGACTGTCAGAGGTGGTATTAAGTTCTAACTCTTTTTCTTCCAGACACGACCGTAGCATCCACACAGCCCACTCATGGCCCTTTAAAAGAATCACCTTACGTTTGGTGCCGTCTTCGATTTCAAAGCCAAGTTCAATAAATCCTGACACAGCCTCATCTGAAATTCCGACCCTGACTATATGACCGGGCATACTCAAAAGCATTTCGGGCTGCGAAACCACGCTCCTAAGGTCTTCCTCAGGTAATGACTCCAGTGCTGCAAAAAAGCGGTCAGCAGAATAGATACGGTTTTTAAAGGTAGGTAAATCTTCAAGCGTCCCTGTCAGCGCCATCTCAACTCTTTCAATATATTGAATCAAATTTAATGGAATTTTTAATTCCCTCAACACCCGATTGTTAGTATTCAAAAGATATATTTTCAAACCATCGCCTGCCTTCTCAAGGTAGGTCCGAACCCAGGATCCATCGCTGAAAAGCCTGAGAATCTCAAAAGGTGAGGCAATTTTATGAGCTATTGTCTGAGGCAATGTGAGATAGAGTTTTCGGAAGTGCTCGGAAGATAGCATAACCCCCTGGTTGGGTAAAATATTTAACGCCATCTGGGTAAACGTGGTCGCTCCGCGGGCCTCACGCTGGGAAAATTGACGGTCGGTGACAATCTGGTCAAGTGTCTGTCGAGCCGTTATAGTTCGATGACCTATTTCCCAAATTGCTCCAGATTCCGGCCGCTTGGAATTAGTTGTGACAAGGTAGGAGCCGAGTACTTGCTCCAGCCAGTCAAATCTCAGCTCTGATATAAAAACACTGAGGATAAATAGGATCAATACTAAATGCCGGATAGCAAATAGTCTTTTTGCCCATTCTTTGAAATCTCTTGGTTCATACCAGTCCATCATGCTAAAATTTACGCATAAATTCCTTTTTATCTCAAGCGAATTCCACTCTATTGTATAAAGTTTGTGATCTTCATCTCTTGTCCACAAAAGATCAATTCTCTCAAACAAACAACCTGAAAATCAAAAAAGGGTCTCATTAGAGACCCTTTACTTACTTGCATAAACCACAATACTAAATTGATAAAATTACCTATAGAGACAACTGTGTATAGAGAAATGAAGCTTGCGTGTCACCCATGGAAGTGTCTCAACATATGGTGATCATAGCTGCCCAAATGATCGAAGCATGATAAAGCATGTATGCCATGCTCCCTGGCTGACTTTTTTTAAGCCAGTTTTTATCTAACAAGATCTTTGCTATTCTATCTTTTTCTTACAAGGACTTCATAGTCCTTATCCTTTAATTCCTTAACCATTTTGCTGACATCCTCAGTATCCACTTGAATAACTATATCCTTACCTCCTATTTCAGTGGAAGATATCATGTGAAGAGTCAAAATTTTCATACCCTTCTGGGATGTTGCCTTGGATATATCCTCAAGAATAGGTTTATCAGTTTTAGTCATTACCTCAACCCGTGTACCAGGCATACCAATACCAAGGGTTGGATTGGCAATCTTATAAAAGAAATCATTTGTAGTTACTATGCCTACTAATTGCCCACTTTTTTCTACAACTAACAATGAGCCAACCTTTCTCTCCTGAGCTGTGGCCAGGGCTTCTTCAACAGTCATTTCTGGAGTTACAGAAACGGCATTTTTTTCCATAATATCTTTTACAGTTGTATTTCCAAGAAGATAACCTATTTCCCAGACACTGAGAGATGTGGCTTTAGAAGGTGTATATGCCTCTAACCTGTGCTCAGTAACAATGCCGACAATCTTTCCTCTGTCTACTATTGGCAAGCGGCGAATCTTGTGTACATCCATAATCTTTTTTGCATCTGAGATAGTTGTGTTACTCGGAATATTGACTACATTCATTGTCATTACATCCTTTACGTACATTGTTTACCTCCTTTTCTTTTCAGCTGTTATTTCTTTCTAGACCTTTATCCAAGGCCTCCAAGCAATTTATACAGTTCGATTTAATTATTTCCTTTTGATTAAACACTTTATTATAAGCATAAAAGATAATTATTTCAAAATAAAAAGGATCTGGAAGATATCCTTAAAAAGATAATTAATGAGATGGATTTTTTTATTAGGAAAATGGATGAGGTTTTAGATCTTGCCCTTAAACCTAAGTCCTTCGATTCATAAGTTCTGTTACGAACTTATTTAGATTTCGGCCGAGCTTCCTTCGGTCTGCCCTCGGCCATGAGCCTTTCGGCAGTGAGCGACTCGACTTGAGCTCGTCGACAAGTCTCAAGGCCGAACTGCTCGGGTCGAATGGAGCTCAGGGTCTAAGACAGTCGAAGCCCTCAGGACTTAGTACTGCCCGCGATGAGCCCCTCGGCCAGAGCTCGGGTCGAAGGCTCGGCCAAGCCGAGTGAGCGATAGCTCTGACCTAACTTTTTAAAATACATAACCGTATTTGCGAATCGAAGTACTAAGGCGTAACAATAGGCTCCTCTTCTCCCTTTAGTAATGTCTCGCCATATTTATCAATAAAAATATCAAGATCCTTTTGCCAATTGGGCATAATATTAATCCCTTCTATCTTTAATTGTCTGTTCTCAAGAATAGAATTGAGTGGTCTTATTGCAGTCTTGGGATATTTCTCACTGGTACAGGGCAAAACAGGTATCTTAATTTCCATTTTGTCTAAAAAGTAATTTGCCCACTCATATCTGCTACAGTAACCTTCTGATGTGGCATGGTAAACTCCCTCTTTTCCATTGTCTATCAATACCTTGATCTGCTGCGCCAGCCTATAAGACCATGTAGGAGAACCAATTTGATCGTTAACAACATATATAGATTTCTGGTCCTTTTTCAGATCTGATTTAAGTATCTGTTTTAGAAAATTATCCCCCTTAATGCCATAAACCCAACCAGTCCTGATAATAATATAATGTGGGGTATTTTGCTTCACAGCCATTTCGCTCTCCATCTTTGTTAAACCATAAAAAGAGAGGGGATTGGTGGGATCATCTTCAAAGTACGGTTGTGGTAGCCTCTTTCGGCCATTAAATACAGAATCGGAAGATATGTGAACAATAATTTTATCATATCTGGCCGCCCCCTGTGCCAAGTTCCTAGGGCCCTCCACATTAATTCTCTCAGATAACTTTCTCTCTGTTTCACACTCATCAACCCTGGTAAAGGCAGCACAATTAAGTATTATATCAGGCGTTAATTGATCAATATTCATTATCACCTTGTCCCAACTGGTAATATCCAGCTCTTCCCTATTTGGGGAAATGATTTCATAGTCATCTTTCAAAACTTTTTTACATTCACTGCCAAGTTGTCCGCTTGAGCCAGTTAATAGAATTCTCATTCTCCAAATCCTCCAAGTTTACCCTGCTAAAATGTCCTTTAGAGAAGCACAGAGATGTTATCCAAAAATGGCATCCCTCTTATTCTCACCAAGTATAATGCCCTTTGCAAAACTAGAGGTTTTTTATCCTTAAGCCTTATTGTTTAATACTATAATCACCAAAATCTTATTTTAAAGCGCTGAACTATTAATTAAAAATCTTAAAATCAATTTATCTTGCCCGAACGCTTGTAGAAGATAGAATAAAATTAACTATAGCCTCAAAGTAATCCTCCCCCCCTACAACATATGTATCATTATGCCCAGCCCCATGTATCGGTAAAAATAACTTTGGTTCTGTGGCTTGTGCAAATAACTTATTACCCATAGAAAATGGGACGATGTTGTCATCTTCACCATGTATTATCAATTTTGGAATAGTAACACCGGCAATTTTAAGAATATTATTGTAATGATGGGGTAAAAAAGGTGAAAAAATGAAGAAGGGGAAAATTGTTTTCGCCATATCTTTAGTGGATGTAAATGTGCTCTCGATTATCAGGCACCTCACTTTTCTCTGTAAAGCCACCTCTATGGCTACAGCACCTCCTATCGATCGCCCGAAAATAACGATTCTATCAGGGGAAATCTTCTCAATCTCTGTTAGATAATCGTAGGCTGCTATTCCATCTATATATATTCCTTTCTCCGAAGGCCTGCCAGAGCTCTGTCCATAGCCCCTGTAGTCAAATATAAATACCGAAATATCTCTTTTAACAAGAAATTTTATATTCTCAATCCTGTGAGAAATATTACCGGCATTTCCATGGCAAAAGAGAAGTACAGGCGATTTGCCAGATACAGGAAAAAACCAGCCATGCAGTTTTTGGCCATCAGGAGTCAGGAATTGAATATCCTTATAGGATAAATCCCAATTGGATGGTCTATCATCAAGTGCTTTGTCTGGATAAAAAATAATACTGTTCTCTAACTGTTTATAAAAAATTATAACAGCCAATATAAAAATAATTAAAATCGGCAACAAAAAGATATTGGGAATGTTCATTTTAGCTATCTTGGCTAACAAGGCACGTGCAACTCCTAAGTTTAAAAAGTATAGAAAAATTAAAAAGATAGATCAATAAAAATAGGAAACCATATCAATTAGAAATTAAATTAGGTATTCAAGAAGGTGTTAAGTAGGGCGGATATGAGAAACGCATTTTTTATCGAAGGTTAGATATCATAGCAATTCCAAGAACAAAGATTATGAGTCCACATAAACGGATATAACTGTCATTGGCTTTATTGAACCACCAATCCATAAGACGTTTAATCTGGGGCAATGGTCCCATAACCAAGTATAACCCCTTTAGCAAGGCAAGCAGTCCTAATATAAGAGACAGAAAAAATATCTGTGTACATACAAAGGCACCTATTATCAAAACAATCCCGAAAATAATAGGCAAAATAGCCAGCACCCTTACTTTTTCTATAAAAAAGAGTTTTTTAAAAATCTTCATTGTTCTTTCAGTGTAAAGAATTACAAAGATACCTATAACGATCCACAAGATTGCTATGATATATAGTGCTATATTCATATTATTCTCCAAAAATCACACCTTTTAAAACCATTAACCCTCAAAAGTTAATCTGAGATATATTTTGAGTAAAGAGTATAGACAAAATTCCCCAGTTGGTCAAGATAAACCATTCCCCTGCCCTGGCTATCACGTTTTTAAGCATACATGAGAGAATTGAAATTTTAATTTTAAAAGTTAAACTTGAAAAAACTATGCAAAGCGGCTACTAAAAAGAAGATTCATGTTATAATTTCAGCAGGAATAACTACCGCCAAGAGTGCCTGAGTAATTTTCCAGCCTTATTATAAATGGAATTTCTTATAATACAGAATAATCTATATATTATAAACGAGGATAAAAATGGAAGGAATGAAGTTGATAGGTTTTGATGAAAATAAAACCATAAAAGCGCAGAAAGAAAGAGGCAAAGGCAAAAAAAATCCTTTTAATGAGGCATCATGGCAATCATCCAATAGAATCTCTTTAGACCTCACCTATCTTTTTGACACCCCGAGCGATTCCTCATCTATAACCCTTGAAGATATTAAAGATATTGCACCGCAGGTAATAAAGGCCCATAGGATGTTAAAAAAAGATCAAGGAGATATATGTGATGACGGGATACCAATGACCGGCTGGCAAAACCTCCCAGAAGAGATAACCCTAACTCATTTAGAGGAGATAAAATCTGCAGCCCGGAGTCTTAGTAGCCGAATTGATGCATTTGTCTCTTTAGGAATAGGTGGATCATATTTAGGCATCGAGGCCACATTTAAGGCATTGACTCATACCTATTTCAACCAGTTGAGCCGAGATGAAAGAGGTAATGCACCAGAGATTTACTTTCTGGGTCAAAATATGGACCCTGACTATTTCAGGGACACCCTCGATATGCTAAAGGGTAAAGTGGTAGGAATAAATGTTATATCCAGATCAGGTACAACAACAGAAACTGCAATTGCCTTTAGAATCCTGCGTAATTTATTGGAGAAAAACTGTGGGCAAGATGCCAAAGATTTAATCTATGTTACTACTGATGCTACAAGAGGAGCCCTAGAGAAATTATCAAAGGATAAGGGATATCAAGCCTTTTCTATTCCTGATAATATCGGCGGCCGCTTTTCAGTCTTGACGGATGTTGGGTTGCTGGGGCTTACTATGGCCAATATTGATATCGAGGAATTCTCTGCAGGATTCAAATATATGAGAAATATCACGATGCCAGACAATCTCTGGAAAAATCCAAGTCTTCTTCATGCAGCAGCTCGCCATGCAGCATGGTTAAAGGGCAAAAAGATAGAGATAATAGCTACAAACTCAGTACCTTTATATGGCGTAACCAGGTGGATGGAACAGTTATTTCCAGAAAGTGAAGGACATTCAGGACACGGTATGTG
>Ga0209977_10000823_pt1 | contig 12863 bp, 7 predicted proteins | sample SumtaG_2_FD_183113 | JGI IMG/M metagenome (GOLD analysis project Ga0209977, IMG submission 183113) | Deep subsurface microbial communities from Indian Ocean to uncover new lineages of life (NeLLi) - Sumatra_00607 metaG (SPAdes) (version 2) | ecosystem: Environmental > Aquatic > Marine > Oceanic... | reverse complement strand
CACGAGCATCACTGGCATTTAATTCCAAATATGTCCTATTGACAACCATCTCTCGTTTATATAATTCTCTGACCATAGCTAAAGCAGAAGTTGTTTTTCCTGTTCCTGCGGGCCCCGCAAAAATAAGATGAGGCATAGACTTATCTTTTATAAATTGTTTTAAGCGTCTGATAATACCAAGCTGATTTACTACTTCATCCAGTAATCTAGGGCGATATTTCTCCACCCAAGGTCTATGCTCTACTTTATCCAACATTATACTTAATTAATAATATAGTAATAAATCCTCAAAATTCAATTTTATAAGTATTAATGAAATTAAAGAATTAAATAAATTATTTATTTATATTCTCCCAATGAAATTTTTAGAACCAATTCTTGAATAAATTGTTTGGGAGAAAAATTATAGCTATTATCGAATTCAGGGAAGATTTCTCTAAAGACTTTACTCATAATTTCCCAATAATAACTAGATTTATAATAATTTTGTTTTTCTTTATACCCAAATATATCTACGAAAATTCTCTCTAAAGTATTGATGGAAGGAGATGGTTCTTCTTTTATTTCTTTAATAACTCTATTACGTCTATATTTTATAATAGCATCTCTCATAGTTGAAACTCCAAAAATTTCTTGAACACGACTTAGTTTCCAGAAGTGCCTACTAAAGCTTTTTCCATCAGAATAACCTGCTTTTTCACCGATTTCATCTATTCTAATTCTTTTATCAATGAACCAATTAATCCATTGTGATTTATGAATCCCCTTTATTATCTGATTTTTATAATAATCATTGATTTCTTTTTGAATATCACCCCAATTGACTTTTTCACTTTTCAATTTTTTTCTTCTCAAAACTTTCTTTAAATCTTTCAATGAAACGGATTCGCCGTACCATTGTTTAAAATCATCGCTATAAAAGAAATCCTTCCCACGTTTAATTGCTTTTGTGATTAATTTTCGATTAAGATTAGGATTTTTTTCAATTACTTCTTCAAATACGCATTTAAACAATTCTTTATAGTAAGAATTATTAAAAAATTCATTCAATCTATTTCTAATTAAAACCTCATTAAAATCTTCTTCGTATAATTCATTAAGTATTCCTACAATATTTGGTGGTTTATAACCTACAGAAAGTAAGAAAGAAGTATCATACAATGGTATCATTCTAAAATCTGTCTTACCTTCTGTTCTATCATGCATATTTAACCCTTCTGGATATATAGTCCCTGATTTTTTATAATTCTGTGGAAGTTTATACCAGTTTTCATTTTCATACACATATTTGGTAGAAAAGTGAACTTCAAGAATATTGATTTCTATTAATTTATTTTCTAATAATTCTTCCACTATTTTCTGACATTCAGCTTGAACTGTTGAATTTATATTATTTGAAATAATTCTTTTTGAATACATGTAAAGTTCTTTAATGTTACTAAATCCCTTAAGTCTTTTTAGACCTTCTAAGAATGTTTTTAAAATGAATCTAGGGGGATAATAATCATTTGATTCACATGGAGAATCTTTTTTGAAATTTAACCAATCAGTTATCGAACTTTGTGTTTTTGAGTCATATATTTCAACAAAAAGCTTTAGAGATTCATGTAAATGGGCAATCATTCTTTCCTTTTTAGTAAAAGCAGTATGACCTATGTATGTATCTGTAGTTGTCCCCATTCCAAATATTGCTATAATTTCATAGATGATTTGAACATATTTCTTATTAGTTTGCTCAGCATAAAATTCAAATTCAGGATGTCCATTTTGAATATAATCCCCTATTATTTCTTTATATGGACTTACTAAGTCATCATTCTTAGTGTATATTGGTAATCTCCCTTCATCAATGAGTTCTTTCAGAATTGATATTGCTTTTATTAATGCTATTCTTTCTAAATTTGAAGAAGGTTTTTCTGAAATTATTCTTTTGAATGCTTTTAATTTTATACATTTATTTTCTGCTTCTTTTAATAGATATTGAATATCATTTATTTCCTCGCAAGTGAAATAAGATTTTGTACTATATTTAAAATATTGATATTTTTGGAAAGAGCCATTTATCCTTCCTTGAGGCTTTTTTTTTGGAATTAACTCACTATAATCATTACAATCTTTATAACATGAATGATCGTTTATTTTTATTTTAAATTTTTCTTTGTTATTATTCATAAAAACACATAAACACTCTGAAATTAATTACTCCTATAAATATATATTTATGTTTATATATTTTAACCAAATTTATTTCAAGAAAATTTACATTTTTACATAGAAAGTAATTTTTAAAAAATTAGGAGATTAGGGTTCTATTCTAAGTATTTTACTAATATTAATTATTTATCCTTAATATATCCGCTAATTCAAATTGGATATTTTTTCTCGCAATTGTCTCATAAATATTATGAAATATCTTAGTTTTAAAAATAAACTTTTGTTTTAGAAATTTATCCAAGATTTCGGGCGACTAATTTAGCTTTCAACTCTCAATAGCACGAGTGTGTGGCGTTCGAAAGAGGAGCGCAAGGTTCAGGCTTAGAGTGTAGGAGTAAAAAAGAGAATCGGAAAAATTTGAAATGAGAAGGATGGAGTATGTTCTTGAGCAAGTTTTTTACTTGTTTTTCTTTTAATATATAAAAAACCCTCTATATTTTCATTTTTTAAAAAGCTCAGAAATCAAATTAATTTCTAATTAGAGTTGAAAAATTAATCTGAAAGTAAAGATCCCATTAATTTAAAACAAATCTTTCATTTACTGACTTAGAGTGTAAATCTTAGGTGATGAATTTTATCAAATTTTAAATCTGAGTTCAAAAAAGAAATCGAACAGGGTGAACTTAGGAAAAAATATGAGGAGTTAAAACCAAGTTTTCAAAAGCTTGGCAAAAAAATTGATGAAATACTTGAAAGTGAATTAAAGAAACAAAAAATTTTGCATGTACGTAATCAATATCGGGTAAAAGAATTTGATAGTTTTTTGAGAAAAATCATAAAAAACAAAAAATATCAAGAAAATCCATTTGAGACAATAGATGATATATTAGGAGTCAGAATTATAACTTTTATCAAATCTGATCTTGACTTAGTCTCAAAAATAGTTCAGAATGAATTTGAATTGTTGGAAGGACCCGATGATAAATCTATGAAGTCAAGTTATAAAGAATTTGGATATAGATCCATTCATTATATAGTGAAATTAAATCAAAAACGAGCAGAATTACCAGAATGCAGAGACTATAAAGATTTGAGAGCAGAAATCCAAATTCGTACAATAATAGAAAATGCATGGGCAGAAATTGAACATCATTGGAATTATAAACCTGATAAAAAAGATAATAAAATGGATGATATCCTTAAGCACCGTTTGTATGGTTTAATGGCAGTCTTAGAATTGGTTGATCGAGAATTTGATTTAATAAGAGACTCTTTTCAAGGCAAATTCAAATCTGATGAGATTAATTTTAACATCATTAGAGATCTTGCCCGTTCCCCTAATTTATTTGTAGATATTAGCAATTACCTCTCTAAAAACAAAAAATTTGAGGAATTAGTAAAATTTTCGAAAGATGCTATCGATTATAATGAAAATTTTGTAATTGCACGGCTTAGCTTGGTTATTGGTTTGCTAGAATTGCATAAGGATGAAAAATTATTGGAAGTCTTTGACACATTAATAAAAATTGATCCTAATAACACATATTACTACATTGGAAAAGCATTTGCGTATTCAGAGTTAGGAGATTATAATGAAGCATTATTTTGGTTTAATAAAGCTATAAAAATTGACCCAAAGAATACACTTGCTTTAGTTGAGATGGGAGTAGTTTTAGATAAAATTGGAAAAATAAAGGACGCAATAACTTATTTTGATAAAGCGTTAAAGTTCGATCCCGAATATTCTCATGCATTATTAAGTAAAGGATTAGCATTAGACCATTTGCGGAAATACGATGAAGCGATAAGACTATTTGATATGGTTTTAGAAAAAAAACCTATTGATACATATACACTAGTTTATAAGGGAATTACATTGCGTAATTTAAAGAAGTATGATAAAGCTATACAACATTTTGAAAAAGTTATAGAACTTGAACCAGAGAATGTTGATGCACTTATTAATAAAGGAGTTATATTAACAGATTTAAATAATAATGAAGAAGCTATACCATTTTATGAAAAGGTCCTAGAAATTGAACCAAAAAATATGATTGCATTAATCAACATAACAACAGTATTAGCTGATCTAGAGAGGGATGAAGAAGCAATGGAATGGATAGATAAGGCATTAGAAATTGACCCAAATAACGTTCGAATATTGTTCAATAAGGGGAGAGTATTGGAGATATTAGGGAGATCAGAAGAGGCAAAAAAAATGTACGATATGGCATTTGAAGAAATAGCAGAGCAATTTCACCAGACTTATGAGGAGAATAAAGAAGTATTTGAACCAGAACTTGAAGCAGAAACCATTCAAGCTCTAATAGGAATGGAATTTGTGAAAAGTGGGGAATACAATGATGCTACGAAATGGATTAGTTCAGCATTAAAGCATAACCCTAAAAATGTGACAGCTTCGATTGGGAAAGGTTTCCTATTGGAAAAGCTTAGAAAATATGAAGATGCATTAGATATATTAAACGGTATATTAAAAGATAACCCCAATAATGCTATCATCTTCTTTATGATTGCTAGAATCCAATCTATAATTGGTAATGACGATCTAGCTATGGAATATTTAACTAGTGCTATTAATTTTGATAATCAATATAAACTAAAGGCAAAAGATGACAATGCATTTGAAAGTTTAAAAGAACACAAAGAATTTAAAAAATTAACATCTTAAATTTATGGGTTTTTTTAAATCGCGTAAAGTGAATCTTTTGATAACCTTCAAGAATAAATGAGGATTAAGTTTTTTTTTTTTCACTGAAGAATTTTTTAACTTTCTTTATTCTGTCTTCTTTTTTTTCCATTAATAATTCTTGTATTTCTTCAAGTTCTATTTCCCGTTTCTTTTTATCTTCTAATCTTTTAGTTTTACATTAATATTAGGGTCTTTCTGATCCTTTTTTCGAGCATAATTAAAAATTATTTGATATCTTTCTTTATCTCCACTTAGTTCTATTATTTCCATAGTGAATTTGAAGTCTTTAAGCTGAAGCAAATAAAAATAGCGTTCTAATTTATCAATAAAAAAAAATATAAAATCATCTTCAAAATTAATATTATCCTTATTCTCGAAATTCGCTTCCTTATTAATCTCTTGATCCAATTCCTTCTTTTTTTCTAAATTTGGCTTTTTTTTTACTGGATGATTAAATTCAAAGCGTATATGTATATCTTCTATTGAAAATTTCTTAATTTTAACGTTACATAGATTATATAACATAAAATCTTTTCCTGCTCTTGTTGGTCGATAATCCTCTATTAAATCATCTACTAATAATATCCAAAATAATGGCAAATCGATTTCTATGATCTCTAAATTTTCAATACTGTGATACGCTATTGATTTTAAAATGTATTGCGAAGTCATGTATGATTTATGAATCCAGATTTCTTTTGGATCATCTTTTGGTTGATCAATTCTCCAATTTTGATAAATTTCAGTACCCTTGAAACGTCTAAAACTTTCCATCAATAACAGACAACTTATCATTCCATGATTGAGTTCAGCTAAAGTTGTACTAAAAGTGGATTGCATGTGAGGTTCTTTATGCATATATTTTTCCATTTTTATATAATAAGAATCATTCTTTCTTTCTTCTCTTCCTCCGATCTCTCTCCCAATACGCGTTGTAAATGGTGATGAATCTTTATCTTTATATGGAATACCAATTTGACCTAGTCTTTCAACTAGAGAATTTAACATCGCTTCATATGTTATAGGAAATTCCACTTTAAATGGACTAAAATGAAGAAATTTATATTCTTTTAGCATTGCTCTTATCGCATCATTAATAGGATGAACCATTTGAAGGGGTTTACCAAGATCATGACATAATGCAATAACACAAAAAAATGCATATCTAGCTTTATCTTGTGTTATTCCAGTTTTGTCTCTTATTTCATCTGAAGGATCACAGTACCAATACTTTTTCTCAATTAGTAGATCCATAAGGCTTCTATCTTGATCCTTGTATGAGAACAAATATAATCCTACAAAAAAAAACCACAATTGATGATATATAGTGTCTCGATACCACTCATCTGAACCATACAATAAAATTTCAAACTCTTTGAATTTTGATAAATATTGCTTAAGACGAGAGACACCTCTTATAGTATCATGATGTTCAAAATCATCCCCATTATCTAAAGTATCTAATGCTTGTCTTAACAATTCTCCCCACATTTTAACAGTTGATTTTGATAAATGTCTAAGTATATCCCTTCTTTGTTCTCCATTAAGGCTCTCCATTTCAAGATCGAGAATATTCTTTAAGAAATCTAAACTGTCATTTATAACTGAACCATTCATAAAATAATTGTTACCTTTTGAGAATGCGTCTTTAAAAAACTGATATATGACCTTAGGGGATAACTCTTTATCTTTAATGGTCAATTTTGGACCTCTTTTATAATAAAATAATTAAAACTCTTATTTAAGAAAATAATTCTTTATTTGCTTAAAATATTTATTTTTGAAACTTTTTTTGGTAAAACATTCCAAAGAATCATGTTTATATCATCCTAGTCTTATTTTTCTTTACCAGTTTAGTTTATAAGCTATATTAACTATATATTTCTTAAAAAAAAGAAAGGTTTTGATTTTATATTAGCTATGAAAAGATTTACAAGATTCAAAATTATTATAGTTTTAGTTTACATTACAATCCTAATTCTGGTGTCTCTAATGGATAACATAATTATTCTAGCAATCGCTGGTAGTTTAATAATTGTAGTTGATAAATTCCTCATTCCAGAATTAAAATCATTTGAAAAAAAAGTAAACCTAAAGGGATTTTTCAATGATTTATATCAATTATTTAAAACTGAGGGAATTACCCCTAATCTAGGTAAATCCATCGCATTCAAATTAGATGAAATTGGTGAAAAAACTATGCTAAAAATATTAGATCTATCAATTAACTCTCCAATAGAAGAGGAAGACTATGGTGATCTCCCCCATTTGGAATATGCTGGGAAGGTTTTTTCACTTTCAATATGGTATGAGTTTGGTGAAAATAGAGTTCGAATTTATCAAGGGTTTATATTTTATGATTATAGCAACACAAGTTCAAATAGAGGGATACGTGATGCTTTTTTAAATTATTTTATATCGCATAGCAATGAAACAGGTATAAAAATAAAAATGAGTTAAAACTCATGCTAGACAAATTTTTTGATTCTAATTTTATTCCAGACGATTTATTTTGTCAAGCAATAGATGATAATTCATATTTAGTCGTTTTAAAGTCTACATTCGATGGAAGGATATGTAATCACTATCTCGGAAAGGAGAAAGTAGATTATTTAGACCTCCTTAAACAAACAGAGAATAAATTTCTTAAATTGGTTTTTTTTGAGTGCCTAAAAAATATAAAAAAAATTTCTATTGCCCAACAGAAACGAATATTAAATTCTGAAGGATTGACTCCCCTCTTTTTTGATGTGGCTTTGAATATTGTAAAACAAAACAATTCAAGATATAGACCAATGTGGTTATTAGGAGAATATATTTATTTAACTCATAAATCTAATAATCAAGAAATGTTTGATAATCTAGGAAACATTCTAAAATTGATAATATCTAATAAAATTAAAGCACACATGCAAGATATATATTTTATTCTAAAAGACTTGCTTGGACTGAAAAAAAAGATATTAAGTAATGTTAAAATTCCTAAAGATATTTGTGATTCAATTGATTTTTGGCTAAATGAGATATTTGATGGAAATCTAACTCATTACAGCTTCACAAAAAACCTATTAGAAAAGATATTTGATTTTTATGAAATAATAAATTCAAATTTTGATATCATTTCAAAAAGAGAAATTATTTTCAAGAAGTACAAACAATTTTATGATGACAAAATAGATAATAATAACATATTGAATATTGACAATCTGCAATCCATTCATTCTCATCGACTTTTCACAGAAACAATGTTGGACATTATACATAAATATTGTATGAATGAAGAGATTAAGGGTAAATTGTTAAACATTCTAAAAGTAAAATATGAAGAATTAACCAAAAATGCTACAATTGCAGTAGAAACTCTTCCAGAAATAAGATTCACTACAACGATTCCTGTAGAGGATATTGAAAAGTCATTAAAAGACTTTGAGGATGATACTTTACAAGAATTTATGCAAAAGATAGTGATAAATGATTATTTTCTCCCAGATGTTCCTGATCTATTAAAGGAAGATCGTGATATAATTGATCTACTACCTACAACAGTATATGATGACGTAATACGGCATTATAAAGAAGATGATCAAATTCTAAAGAAAACATTCTCCTATAAATCACAGGTTATGAAATGTCTAAATATTTTTACCCATAAATTAAGAGCTTATGACATTTACGAATTTCTGGGTAATGTTTATGCTAGTATCCATTATTCTAATTTAATAGATAAATTGTCAAAAGCGATGTTTCATACAGGATTAAGTCATTATGAAAGAGGGGATTTCTTTCACTGTATTAATACAATTGTTTTTCAAATTGAAGGCATTCTAAGAACTTTATGTGAACAAAACGGGATATTAAACTTGTATCATAACGGAAAAAAGGAACATCCAAAAGGTCTTGAATATATGATACCCAAATTAAAAGAACATAAAGTTCTAGGTGATAAAATTTTATTCTTCATTGAATGGTTACTATCTGGTTCTAGTGAAATCATACCTGAAAATATTCGGAATAAAATTGCACATGGAATTAGTGATGTAGATCATTTTAAAAGTATTTATACACGGTATAATGCGTTATCAATCATTTTAATTTATTTATCTCTTTCAAAACTATAAATATCAAACTTAAGAGAAAAAGAAAAAAGATTTTTGGAATTAAGCTGTAAAAGATTGATTTTGAATCTATGATTCTAGATTTATCAACATTAGTGTTTATAACTCAATATGCGTTTTCAAATTCTACTCCCTAATCTTCTTATGTTCAGTAGAATCTTTTTTTCTTATAACCTCCGTGATAAAAATTGACTGCGCAATAAAAACATAATATATTTGATTATCTCCTCGCACTATAATAATAAATTAGGCTTAAAATGTCATCATATGTAACATTACTTTATTATGATATATCAAAGATCAATTCTATAATTAACCCATATATTATTTGAACACGGCGCCATTAGGGAGTTTCTAACTAGTATCATCCCTATTAATCGAATATATTAATGCTTCCTTAAATCTATTAATACATATGATTATTTTTGTATAACAAATATTCTCTTTTTTTAATTATATATAATATTATATACAAGCTTCGTATTACAGTACATTAAATTTATATATTAACCTTCCCCATCATTAAATAATTAGAATATAAAAAATCAAATTAAATTATAATAATGAAAAAGAAAAAGGTTAGGATTTTGAATCCCTCACTTTAAAGCTGTGGTGGTGCTAAATGTCGGGGAGCAAAATCCTAAAAAATAATAAAACAAATCAATATAAAAATATTGTGAATTGGTTTAAGACTCTATCAATTTCAGAGAGGAAACAATATATTATCACATTAATAATCGATATTTATTTCATGGAATATGATGAGAGTGAAGCTATAAAAGATTGAAAATTTTTATACTTTATACTTATTAATTTTTTTTTTTAGTTTGCTTAGATCACCTTTAAACTCTGTGTATTTCTTATGATCTTCATCAGCAGCTTTTTTATTTTTAATTAATTTTCTTTCCAATCTTTTTTTCTTATATCCTAATGTTTCCTTTTTCTTAGGGATTTGACATTCTTTAATTTCATGTTCTAACTCTTTTATTGAGGAGATTAATTCTTGAGTCTTTAAATTCTTTGAATCACGTATTTCTTTTAGTTCGATTAATTTTACAGTTTTTTGTTTGTGTTTTTCTTTTAACTCCTTATAAATTTCCTTCATTTTATTTAATTTTTCATAAACGTTTTCCATAATTCGGTTTAACTCTTCTAAAGCCTTATCTCTAAAAAGATCATGTTTTTCTCCTATTGCATATACACATACAACATGAGAAAATCTTTTTTGTTCTATAATTTGCATCGTAATTTGTCCATTCTTAAGTTTCTTTTTGTACTTTCCATCTTTATCATATTCATATGAGGGTTGCAGTTCTTTGATTAAAATTTTCAAATAACTATTTCTTATGGTATCATGAGCACTATTATTACTTTTAAATTCCATAAATCCATAACCCGCTTCTTTTAAAGCCTTATGAAAGGCATACATTTCATCTAAATCTCTCATAATATTCCTACGGGTCACATGAAATTCTTTTTCACCCTTTTTCTTAAAATAATCATAATGAGCATGTACATCTACTTGAGGATATGGCTCGGTACCGGAGCTTTTTGTACTGAATTCTACAAAAATATGAAATCTTCCCTTTTCATCAACTTTGATAAATTCTTCTGCAGATACCCATATATCACCTTTCTTTACCGATTTTTTTTTTGTACGGACATGGAAATATCCAATTGATTTGAATAAATCTAATACTTGTTCCCTTGTGACGTTATATTCTAATCTATAATCCATACTAACCATCAGATCTACACCCAATCTCTAAGGGAATAATTTCACATTTTCTAAGAAGAAGCCTTGTAATTTTTTAAATATAATTTTGTCCAATAGCGCATAATCTATTATTTTAAGAAAAAGATTTTTCCTGTCACCTTTGATTTCTCTGACTTTTTTTTTTTTAAAATTCTTATTTGGATGTAATTGAACAATTATCTCTTTCTTGCTAATTAAAGTATCAACCTGAAGAATTATAAGAAGAGAAATTCTCGCACATTGGAGGATTTGCACTGCAAGCCTTTCTTTATCTTCATATTTTACCAAATCTCCATGGCTATAACCACTCCTAACATCGTATGCTTCTCTTACAATTTTACCTATTGAAAGGGGATTAAAACCGAGAATTCTAAAAATTAGAGATATTCTTTGGCTTAATGTTCTTTTTAAATCTGTACCTCTCATAGATAATAGTGCTTCAAGACATGAAATTGCATAGGAAATTTGACTCTCACTATTTTCTACATTTAAAAAAGCATTCTGATACCTATTTAATGCAATATAAATATAATTAGTTTTTTTTGGTTTTGGAAACAGAATTTTTCTAATTTCCTCTTTATCAAAAACTTCAAGAATTTCATTTATATTAGGAATATCCTTTTCTGAAATAATGTAATTATGTCTAGTTTTGATATGCAAGTGAGGATTGGTCTGAACCATTTGACCATAAGTAAAATCAACCATAAGCTTACTATATCCGAATCCTGTAACTCCTTGCATGATGACTTCAGGATGAGTAGGTTGAAAAATTGGCATGATGCATTTTCGAGAAAAAATCGAACCATATCTGAGTAGTAAAAAAGCATTAACAAGTGTTCTAATTTTTTTAAGAATCTTTTTTTGCAAATCGAATGAACTCTTGAACTCAAAATTTAAGGGGATATTATAGATTAAAATAGAATAAGCAAAATTTCCGAATGGGGGAAATTCTTGCTCTAATATTTCTGGTGAGTGAGATTCAAAATCAGAGGGTTTGATTCTCCTAATTTTTAAATTTTCATTTATTCTAAGTTTCTCAGTAGTAATCCAAATCCCATCTATAAAAATTTTAGTCTTTGCGTAAGGTGTTATAAAGTTTAATTTTTTGATATACTTATCTACTATCTTGTTTGAATCCTTTTCATTTTGATTAATTTTGTAGATTATGTATATAATGAGATTTCTAATTACTATCTCTCCTTGCTCTTTCTTGAGTTGATAATTATCTTCTAACAATTTTAGAAGTTCTTGGAATTCAGGTAATTTTACACAGAAATCATCATAAAATTTAGGAACAGCAGATTCAAAATCAATAATTGGTTTTTTTAATTCACTCTTTTCTAAGTTATAATTAACTTTCCCATTTTTATAACACAATTTCGCTAGATTTGGAACATAAACATTATGTGTTTTAATATTACTATTAATTCCATCTATTTTTCTAATTTCTAACTCATCTATAACAACTTTAGATAACTCTTTAAATTTTTCTTTTAGATCCATCGATTTCATTTTTAAAACTCCTTTTGGTTTTCATAATAATCTCAATATAAATATCTTTAGAATCAAAGAGTTAATCATTTTTTCTTTAAAAATAACTGTTGCTATGGAGGAGTATAAGTCAGAAAATTTTTGTGGTGTTGAGGTATAAATCACGATGGATTCTTGGAGAAAGGTGCTATTTGGTTATATTTTAAATTTATATAATTATATTAAGAATTAAATTTGCTTAATTCTTTATTAATATTCATATCCATAAAAAAACAATAAGATTTATATGACTGATTTTAAAATTACTAAAATTAAATCACGGTGGATTTTAGATTCACGAGGAAATCCTACTGTTGAGTCTGATGTATTCGTAGGAAAAATTTATTCCAGAGCTGCAGTTCCCTCAGGAGCATCCACGGGAGTTTTAGAAGCACTTGAACTACGAGATGGTGGAAAAGCATTCATGGGAAAACATGTATTAAAAGCCGTATCTAACGTTAATGAAATAATAGGTAAAAAATTAATTGGTTTTGATGTCAGGGAACAAACTGTGATCGACGAAGAAATGATTTCTATAGATGGTACTGAAAATAAGAGGAATTTAGGTGCTAATGCAATTTTATCTGTCTCATTAGCT
>Ga0209977_10000822_pt1 | contig 12867 bp, 13 predicted proteins | sample SumtaG_2_FD_183113 | JGI IMG/M metagenome (GOLD analysis project Ga0209977, IMG submission 183113) | Deep subsurface microbial communities from Indian Ocean to uncover new lineages of life (NeLLi) - Sumatra_00607 metaG (SPAdes) (version 2) | ecosystem: Environmental > Aquatic > Marine > Oceanic... | reverse complement strand
AAAGTACTGCTAGCAGAAATCCAAGTAAAAGACTTCCCGAATCCCCGAGGAAAATCTTTGCGGGGTAAAAATTATATCTAAGAAAACCCAAAATGCTTCCAGCTAAAATTAAAGAAACAAGAGCTATCCCAATATTTTGATAAGTATAGGCAATGCCGAAAATAGTGATGCAGGCAATAAATGATGTTCCAGTAGCCAATCCGTCCAGCCCATCAATTAGGTTTAGAGCATTAGTGATTCCAACTACCCAGAGAATGGTAATCGGAATAAATAAAACACCTAAATTAATTGAATTCCCGGTAAAAGGATTAGTAATAATATGAATTCCAAAACCAGAAACAATTAAAAGAGAACCTGCAAGAATTTGAAAAAGAAATTTGATCCAAGGTTTGGTCTTTTTAATGTCATCATAAATTCCAATTCCAAGGATAATAAGCTGTGCAATAAAAATCGATATCCAATCCGAAGTATAAAATTTCTCAAGATATTCGAAATTAAATAGAATTCCTAGAAAAATAGTTAAATTAAAAGCAATGAATATTGGAATTCCGCCAAGAAGAGGTATTGGTTTCTTATGAGTTTTCCTCTTAGAAGGCAAATCAATAATATTTAGTTTTTTAGCTGCTAATCTAATTAAAGGAGTAATGAGAAGAGATAATATAGTAGAGGCAAGAAAGAAAAGAAGGTATTTAATCATTAGCTATCAGTTATCTTAAAAAAAACATATAAAAGTATTTTCTAATTTTATTAGGAAATAATCGGACAATGCCTCTTACAAAAATATTATATATAAAAATTGGTAGATTTATAAAATTAACCTTTAAAAAAAATTTTTGTAATTTTATCTCACTGAATAGATATTTTAGACCGCCACGTCTATCAAACGTATATTTATCTAAACGAAATAAGAGCAAAGATTCCGGAAGATTGGCAAATCTTCTTCCTTTTAATATCATTTGAACCCACAAATAATAGTCTTGTAGAACTCGAAAAGGCTGATATCCACCACAGGTTAAAACGGCATGCTTTCGGAATACAACTGAGGGGTGATTGAAAGGAGCCCTAAAACGAGCATATTTTTTTATTTTATTATCTGAAATAGGAACTTTTCTTATGCTAGTTATATTATTAATGTTATTCTCAAATTCTGCTACCCAACAACCAACCACATCAATATCAGGGTTATTATCCAAAAATTTAATTTGTTTTTCGAATCTGTCTTCTCTACAGATATCATCTGTATCCATCCTTGCTACTATTTCATTTGTACAATTAAGAAGGCCATATTGCAATGAATATCCAAGACCCATATTCCTATCTAAAGTAATTATTTTAATTTTACCTCCTAATTTACATTGCCATTTTATAATTATTTTCTCTAATTCCTTACTTAAAGGACCGTCTTTAACTAATATAATTTCTGAGGGAGGAAGTGTCTGTTTTATAATAGAATTCATACATAAATTAAAAAAATTAGGGTTTTCTTTTTTATATATAGACATTAATAGAGAAAAATTAGACAATGTTTTGGAAGCCAATTAAAAACTTTTAAATGTTTGTCATTAGATTTGTATCTAACATTATTATACCTTATAGAATCTACATACTTTAGGCCGATTTAGTAATAACCCTATTATCCAACCAAAACTAAAAAAATTCATAGTAATTACTGAGAATATAGCACGTCGGAAATTTTTTCCTTTATAAAAATAGTGAGCGATAAACAAAACTATTGCTAGTATTATCCCTAATATTATCCATATTTTTGAAAGAGTGTGAATATAGAAAAGAATAGATAATAAAATATATAATATTATAAGTGGATGAAATAAATAAACCCAGTATTTAAAAAATAACAATTTTAAGATAGATTGGCTTTTTGGTGCTTGGCGTGTTATTACTCCGGGAATAAAGATGTTTTTAGTAAAGATTTTTTTTTGTAAAAATGTAGTAATTGAAGTTTTAGTGTCTCTATGCGTAGCCATAGGTATAGCTATCCTCACGAGCTTATATCCTGCTTGATCAATTCGTAATCTAAGTTCCAATTCTTCACTTATAGGTAACTCAGGATTAAAATCACCTATGCGATTAAGAATATCGCGACGGTACAAAAAAGTACCTCCTACTCCATCAACAACATTTTGACCATCATAATATGTATTCCTATAGTTTGCTTTTCTATATACAATTTTTCCATTTCTCCATCCTTCCCAATCTAAAATTCCTCCTACTCCTGCAGTTTTGGAATATTTTTCAAGATATTCAACCCCTTTTACAAGCCATTTTTTATCAACAATTGTATCGCCATCAAGAAAAAAAACATATATAGATTCTCCTATAGTAAATCCCAAATGACGCCCCTTGGCTGGGGTCGGCATACCTGACACGATTAAAACTTTGATTCCTAAATTTTCAGCAATTTTTACTGATTTGTCAGATGACTGACCATCAATATATACAATTTTAGGATAAGGATAGCCAGTTTTCTGAAAATATTTACTCGCTTCTATGGCTGAATTTAAAGAACTTTCTAATTGTTCAGCTTCATTACGACCAATCACAACTACATCTAAAGTAATGCTTTTTTTTGGAATAATTGACATATTTAATTACTTATAACCTTTTCTATTACTCTTATTGACTTTTTAAGCATTCTCTCTACATTAAATTTTTCTTCAAAATTTCGGCACGCTTGTCTTCGTATTCTAACATGAAATTTAGATGGGGTAGTAAAAATCCAACGTAATTTTTTTGCTAATATTTCTGGTCTTCCTGGAGGTATTAAGTAACCGTTAATACCGTCGGAAATAATTTCAGGAATAGCATCAACATTAGTACTAATAATTAACTTTCCCACACTCATTGCCTCTAATAAAGATAAGGGTTCTCCCTCAATAAAAGATGGCAATACAATAACTTCAATATCTTTAATCGCCGAAGAAAGATTTGGACAAAATCCTATAAAAATAACTTGGTTTTGTAATCCCAATTCTTCAATTTTATCTTTGATTTTCTTTTCATAAGTCGATATTAGAGACCCAAAAAATAAAGCTTTGATTTGGATTTCGTTTTTTAACATTTTCATTGCTTCAAGTAAAATTTCATGCCCTTTACGTCCATCAATTGTGCCTATTACGGCTAATTTGGATATTAAAGGCTTTTCTGTCTCAGTAATTCGGTGTTTTTTAATATCAAAACTAACCACTCCGTTAGGAATAACAGTAATTTTTTCTGGAAAAATTCGTGACCTGACCATTTCTTTCTTGACTAATTCTGATATAGCAATAATGTGATCTACGCCAAAAGAGGTAAGCCAATCAATAAGATGGTATAATTTTTTTTTAAAACTAGGAATAGTACTACAATCAATATGTGTATGCACTTTAGAGATATGTTTAATTGAAGGATGAAATATCCGAAATAAACGCATACAAACAGATTCATAAAATGTATGAGTTTGAATTATCTTAATTGGATATATTCTACACAATTGAGAAATAATGCGATAAAGTTCTTTAAAATTCTTTTTTTGTTTATGCTTCGTACTAATCCATATTGCACCACTACTTTCTGCCATTTTTTTAAAAGGAGAATTTTTGCTAGCGAGATTTCCAACTACAAAAATAGGTCTCCATCCTTTTTGAATATATTTAGTAGCATACCATATCACTTGTTTTTCAATGCCACCCGCCATTTCAGGGATAATTAAATCTCGTATTATAATTACACCCCTTTTATTTAATTTATTGGAATTAATTTTCATTGATTTTCATTGTTCCATAACTCGCAATAATGCCCAAGAAAATCCACAAATCTCTTGAACCGCTATAACTTCCAAATAGCAACATAATTATCCAGGCAGAAAACAAACCAGAAATAACGTAATTGCTAGGAGGTATTTTCATTTTCTGGCTATGATAAGAAATTCTTTTCCATAATTGCCAAAGTCCTGCCATAAACAAAATAAAACCTATAAAACCGAACTCAACAATTGTATGCAGATACCTATTATGAGGAATCCAATTATTTCTTGTAGTATAAGATAATTTCGTTGCTTCAGTGGATCTGTTAAACCCTACCCCTGTTAAAATATACTCGGGCATTTCTCTAATATAATCTTTCCATATACCAAATCTTACATTAGCATTTTCAATACCCCCTTCCTTTATTTTTTCTATGAAATTAAAACGTACATTTAGGGTTTGCCAAACATGTTGTGGAAGGAAAAATCCTATAAGCGTGATGATGAAGACGATGCATGCAACAATTTTAATTTTCATCTTAACTTTGGGTATGTATAGTAACAAAACAAATAATCCAACAACTAATCCTAAGATTGAATTGCGTGAACCACTTGATAGTAGTCCAAACATGCCAGTGCCTAGAAAAATAATAGCAAAAATTTTGATTAATTTTCCTGAATGATATTTTACTAAAATAAATAAATTTAAAAATATACATATTAATGCACTTGCTCCAAAAGAATTGGGGTTTAGGAAACCTGCTGACAACCGCATATCAGAAATTTCCCTAGAAATAACGCTATAACCACCCAATGTCATCATTATAGTCAATCCTGCTCCATAAGCCAGTGCAAAAGCGATAAGCATCTTTTCAGTTTTTAATAATGATGCAATGGCATAGGCATACAAGGCAAATAGAAAAAAACGGGCAACGGCCATTCCACTGCCCTGATAAAACCTCACAAAACCACCTTGAAGCTGAAACTCTTGTGTGACTCCGAATGTGAATTCTGATGGTAATAAAAAAGCATACGTGACAATCGTATGTAAAATAACAAATAACATAAAATAGTTAAAAATGGCAGGGAAAGTGCGTATTTTGTTACGGACAAATAAAGCCCAATAGAAAATGAGTAAAAAGGCTAGACTAGGAAAAATTTTGGAAAGATCAAAACTAGATACTTGCTGTAAGCCCGCGCCCCAGGTCGCAAAGAAGGCAGATAGAACAATCAATATGGACGATATAGTCCGTTTTAAACTTGGCATCGGGGCAGATAAAATCATTGCTAAAGAATCTGTCGTTAGGATATTTAAAACGCTAAATTGGGTTGTTTTAAATCGAGCAACCCTAGGACATCCACTAACTGACAATACTGAGGCCAGAAATGACCGTCATGCCAGTTGAGATTAGAATCCCAATAACCAGGACAATTGCATATGGCAGTATCAAGATAGGTGTAACTTATTTCGCAAAACTGCGGCTCATCATCAGAGTTAAATAAAAAATCATAAGCCATAGTTTGAAAGTGCATTTTTTTCGAAATCGAAAAGGCAATTTCAATGCATCTCTTATCCACTTTTTCTACATCATAGTTTATTCTCCCACTTCCTGACGCTCGAAAATCACCTTTTCTATTAAACCTTCTAAACCCAAATGCTCTATCGCCAATTACGGTTATCCTCGTGTCATATTTATTATCAGGTAAATATTTCTGAAACAAAACGTAATTCTTCTGTAATTGCCAATTTTCTAAAATGTCTTCACCTTTTATTTTTCTTAATAGATTTCCACCCAAATGCCTGATTTCCCTTTTAATATCAATTTTATTTCTATCAATAGCCCGCGGGATTAATCCCTTTCCAAACATCTTATTCACAAATTTTACTGCTTGTCTTCTTTTTCTTACTAAAATGACATTTTTAGATCCAGCTCCAACTTTGAGCTTAAAAACCATCGGGAAATCAGCCTCCATCAACCATCCTAAAGTCGCTTTTTTTTCCCAGAATATATAACTTTCCACCATGGGAAATCCATGTTGTTTCAATAAATAATACTCTTTAATTTTATCATCGTAATGCCAACATGTTTTCCAATTCGGGAGACACTTTATCCCCATTTCTTCTTCAATAACTGGCATAATAGTATGTGCCAACTGCCGCTCGGTATCATAATGCCCCCACCTAAAGATGAACAAATCTAATTTCTTCATCTTTTCCCAAAAGTCGGGTTCACTCGCATCTAACCTAATATGTTCAATGCCATTAAAATCGAGGATCTTCTCATAGATTTGTAGAAATTTAGAGAATTTTCCATACGTTTCCTTATGAATACCAACTTGCATGTTTAACCTCATTTGTCCCCTATTTTTGAACGTTTAACAGGAAAAATTATTCAATAATCAACTTTTTCCCCAAGAAGAAAACTGTACTTTCAAGGCTATGGTGGGAATCTATTATCCTCAGATAAGTCCTCAAAATCGGCAATATTACTTGATAAGCTATTATAGACTTTATTCCCTTTGATTGGTTGCGGATAGGTTTTCTGTAGACCTTTTTAACATCAACCCCTCCCCACCTTAGCTGTTCAATAACCTGCCCAACCGAATATTCTGTTACATGATGGGTTGACATAAAAACGGGTGATCTCCCTCTTAGGACATTCAGGAGATTAGAAAAACGATAACGACTGGGAGTTGATAAAATTATATAGTCCCCGTCCTTCAAAATCCGATTCATCCCTTTAAGCAATGCCAACGGATCAGGAATATGCTCCCACAAGTTGTTACAGACCACAACATCAAAGTAATTATCACCGTATGGCGGGTTATGGGCATCAGCACAACAAAAATCAATGCCTGGAAATTTATCGACAGCATAACTAATTGCCGATATTGAATGGTCGAAACCGGAAATCTCAGCACCTAAAAAGTTCTTCTGGATTTCGGTAGTAATATGTCCCTCTCCACAACCTACATCCAATATTTTCGGATTGGGTATGCTTTCATCTAATGCCAGATTCAATAAGTATATAGTCGAATCAATCCGTTGCTTATGAAATTCGCTATCAATATTTTGTTCAACGGCATATGGATCATCCTCTGAATACTCATCGCTCTTTTTTAATTGGGAAGGGGAAAGAAATATTTTAAATCCTTTGGGATGTATCGCAAATGAAAAGTCATCTGATTTGTCTTCCCAATCTTCATATTTACATCCATTAGTTTCACTTAAAAATCTATGTCTAGAGCCGTCATAGTATTTGTTCATAATTATCCTCGTTAAGCCAGTGTCATCCTGGCTTATGCGCAATCAGTCGAAGTGAGATAAAATGCAATACATATTATTAAAGGTGAAAAGATTTTTGATGGCCATAGATTGCCTATTTTCTGCTGGGTTTTTTTTAGAAAATAGTTGATAACTTGAAAAGGTAAGTTAATTATTTTCGAAATATTTGGATGTATTTTAACAAAGTTATTCATTTGGAGAGGAGGTGAAATAAACCAATGACCAGAATAGTTACACCTTATAAGATTCATGTTTAACATTTTTTGTTTAGATTTTAAATTAGCAGGAGAAATTTTTTTATGTCCATAATATATTTTAGGTCTAAATATTTTAGAAATAAACGCATTGATACCAAATAAATTAGGAATAGTTGTAATCATTAGACCAGACGGTTTTACAAATTCTGAGATTTTTTTAATCACTATAGGCCAATTTTCGAAATGTTCAACAAGACCAAAAGAGCAGACGATATCAAATTTTTTTTGACCAAAAGGGGTCGAATTATCCAAAATGTTCTTCCAATATATTTTTCCTTTTATTCCCTGGATATCTAAATTTTTTTTTGTTATAGCTACACCAATATTAGAATAATCAAAACCAAATACTTGACAATCAAATTCTTTAGCAAAGTAAGCAAGATAACCGCCAGGGGCACAACCAGCTTCTAAACAATACATATTTGGCCTATTAATAAATTTTTTAAGATATCGATGGATATTAATATCTCCACAATATGACCTAAAAATTGGAAGATGTTGTGATTGCCAAATTTTGTCCCAGTGTTTTATATTCAATAATTCTTCCATTTATCTTTGTTTTTATTCTGTTGTTTTTGACATTCTAACTTGTCCTTTTGTTATTAAACTTAAAGTAATTTAAGGTAGTCAACATATGTCTTGGTCGAATTTTTAGTATCTGAGTTAGGGGATTTTTGCCTTGATAAAAAAGATATGTATTCGCCATATCAAAATAGCGTAAAATAATCCAGTAATATTTATAGCAACGGTTATTTAAAGATAACGGTTTGGATAATTTTTTTATTTTTCTAAATCTTTTTTTATCTTTATCGACATGGACATTTAACCCTCTTTGAATAATCGGCAATATTTTCCCATTAATATCTAAATCTAATTTTTTAATATTTAATTTACATATTGCGATCCCCCCCCTCTTTTCCTTATTTGTCCATTTAAAATTCCATGGTGGCGTAGTTATATCACCAAAAATAGTATTTCCTAATCCGTAAAAAATATATCCATTCTTATATATTTCATATCCTTGTAAACGATGAGCGTGGTGACAGAATATTATTCTGGCACCTGCTTCTATAAAATTACGGGCTTTTTTGCATTGTAATAAAGTAGGATAATTACAAAATTCAACTCCCCAATGAATACTTACTATTATTAGATCTGCTTGTCTTTTATATTTTTTAATATTAGCAATTACTTTATTATCATCGAGCCAATTTAAATATATTTTTGAATTTTTAGGAAGATTTGGATTAGTAAATTTATCTACATATGCCAAAACGCATATTTTTTTTCCTTTAACATCAATAAATATAGCTTGCGAAGCCTCTTCGGGGGACTTTCCCACACCAATAGTTCTAATATTGTTTGCTTGGAAAAAATTTATTGTATTAATAAAACCATCATTTAAACAATCATATATATGATTATTAGCTAAAATTACAACATCTACTTTTAAATTAAGAAGTTCATGGACTGCCTTTTTTGAAGTTTTAACTCGAGGGGACTTTAATTTATTTTCCCCACCATTGCCCATTAACGGAGACTCAAGATTTGCAATTATCAAATCACTTTTATTATTAATGGTTTTTAATCCTGCAAATACCTCTGGTAATGTCCCCTTTTCTGCCCGTGCCACAAATTCATTATTCAAAGAAATATCTCCATACATAGCAATTTGAATTTTCAGAGATGAATTACTTTTATTCATACCTATTTACAGATCGTTTGCATTTAAAAAAGCCCACAATCTCTACCAATCTCAAATGCTCTGTGAGTTTTCTCGACCTCAACGTGCATCAGATCTGGAACTGCAATCTTTGTGACCGAATTCTCTCCAAACCGAATAGTGCCATGTCGCATATGCTTTCCCATTGTTTCTAGTTTGCTTCGGGTTTTTTTCTATTTAGTGTGATTTTTCTTTTGGCCAATTGAATCACTCCCTTGACCTGTTGCCGTTCGGTCGTAGTGGCGATAATAGCGTAACAACCACTGAAGAATAGAAGGATAGCTAGAGCTGAAATACATATCCGTTCAAAAAGGTAATCAATCCCGCTTATTGTTATAATGCTGATGATAACCACACAGACTGCTATGGCAACGATAACTGGCTGTGCGTAAACACGTATGAGTACACTGTGCAAGTCGACATGAATTATCTTCGTGCAAAATCCCATTTGAAGAAACCCACAAACCAAGTACCCCATAGCAAGTCCGACAACTACTGCGATATAGGGATCGTGCCAGATTTGGAATATAATCAAAAGCAGACCGATTGGCACGATAACGAATCCAAACCCGTAAATAAACACCACGACTTTTAGTTTGCCCATTCCCTTGAGCATGTGATGTGCAACAGAGGTACTAATCATAAATGACATACTAGCAAACAATACTAGTGCATAGGGTGCAAGAAAAACATAGTTAGGACCAAGCCAAATGCTCAATAAATTCCGCATCAGTAGGCCAGCCACAAACAGTCCGGCTAGCACCAGAATCATCGTGTATCGCATGCCTCGTATTAGCAACTCCTGAAGCATCCGCTGGTTTCCCGTCGCCTCGTAAGCACTAGTTGCAGGCATAATCGTAATAGTCATAGCCCCAATTATCTGAGAAAGAAGCAATCCAGGCATTAGCATAATCACCAGATGGGTGACAAAACTAGTTGAAACTAGCGAGTCCATCAACCAACGGATGCCTGTAGAATTCACTGCGAGGCATATAGAGATTAGAATCATGGTTGCCCCAAAAGTGGCAATCAATCGAAAACTAGTCCTATCAAATAAACGGAGGCGATTCCGCAATCCAGGCAACAAGCGATAGGCGAAGGGAATCTGGGCAAGTCTGGAGAGAAACAGTATTATCGCCATGATGATGATTAATGCCTCGACCGATGGTCTCACAATACTAAACCAGATCACAACGGCGAGAAGACCTATGTATTTCGAAACGGTCTCGGCAATAGCTCCCACATAATAGAGTTGATGGGACTGAATAACGGCGATATAGGGCGTAAGTGGGAAAATGAACAGAATCATGAGGCCTACTACGTAGAGAGCAGTGCTAATCTGGCCCGAAGGGTCGTTGTAGACTACTGCGACAATTAGTGTGCCGACGCATGCCAGAACCGCCAAAAGTAGCGAATAAACGAAACTAGAGCTAACAACCTTGTTGACTTCGCCCGTTCGTCCCTGTGCGAGGAAAGCCGCACTGTATTTGACAACACCAGACTGCAAGGAACTATGTAGTTGTTCGATTGACATCATCAGCGACCATATCAACGCATAGACTCCATAACCAGACTCCCCAATCGTGCCAATCAGATAGGGCAATAGGATTAGCTGAGGGAACAATAGGAGAATCCGAGCCACCCAAATAATGACACCATTCAAGATTATTAGATGGGATTGACGTATTCTATGCCTCATCAAGCCTCGGCATTTCCGTACTTGGTTTTAACTTTAAGCTGTGTCATATGGCATTCGGTAGCCTTCCATATGGATTTTAGGTTAGCTGTAATTAATGCTTTCATTTAATTTTAGCCTTATGCTTTTCAAGAGACTCAAGAAAGAAGGCGAGCATTGTGAAAGCCATCAGACCCAATATGCTGGCAATCAACACATTGAGTTTCTTTTTGGGAGAGACAGGATAAAGGGAAGATGTCGGCTCTTTGATGAGCTGAGCATAATCTAATCTCCCTTTTCTTTCATTCAAATTGTCAATTTCGAAATTCATGTCTTCTTCTTCTATTTTTTTTCTGCTTAGCAATTCATTTAATGTATTATGATATTCTAAGCTCTGTTGGATTTCATTAGAATAAAGGAGCATTGCTAAACTTTCAGATTCGCTCCTGTTTTCTTTCTTTAAACTCAACTGTTGTTCTTTTTCTAATGCTTCAATTCTTTTTCTTATGGCATCCATTTCTTTTTCGATGTCTTTTTTTCTTTGTTTAATAATATTAAGCTTACTTTTATTTGCCTTAATTTTTTTCTCTATAGTTTTCATTTCAATATCCACTTTCTCATCAAGTTGTCCTTTTAAATGGTTGAAAAGCGAATATAGAATTAACTTAGCCTTTTCAGCATCTTTTTCTTTTATGGAAACTCGCACCAGATTTGTATCTCGAAGATTCTCTGCCTTTAATTTCGGGAATTCTCTTATATCCAGGTTTAATTGAGTGGCAATTAGATGATTATAAGACTCTTGGTTAATTTGACCTGCTATTTGCCTGGGGTCAACAACCACAATTTCTTCAAACTGGCCTCCCTCTGTTTGGACAAGAAACTTGCTTGGTTGAATTAGGGCGTCGATTTCCCATTTCGGAGGTAGAAGAAAACTAATTATTCCCACTGCAATGATTAAGAATAATGTGGGAATTACGATGAGCCATTTTCTTTTCCAGATGATACTCAGGTAGTCCATTAATGCAAATTCATCTTCATGTTCGTTCATGCCATCTCCTTTGTATTATAAATTCCTTACTTTGAAGCAATCTTTCCTGATCTTATGCAATCTCAACTAATTTTATATTGGACTCCACTCGTGGAATTTGCGACAATCCATTCCTTTTGCTTTTATATTTTCACCTCTTAAACGGCGATGCTTCTTCCTCCTTTTCTAGTAGCTTGATAATGCCATAGCTAACTAAACCAGTAGAGGCGACTATTATTGCTATGCCAGCGGGAGATGTGAAGAATTTTAGGATTTTAGAGGGGGCTTTATCACGTTTGACTGTTTCCGATCTCACCTCAGCCATTCCCTCCTCTTCCTCCAAGTAAGGTTTGAGGACTAAAGTTACCAATACTGTTTTGTTTGCTTTAATTCCTATCATGCTTTCTACATTGAACTCTCCTTCATCTGTGACTATGCCCACGGAATACAACCCTTCTTCGATTCCTTCGATTTTAAAGGTACCCAATTTATCAGTTTTACCTTCATAAGCTTTAGCTGTGGTAACATTTTTTATCTTAGCAAGAGCTCCTATCACAACAGTGGTTCCATCTTCGGCATAGATTTTTCCGATTAAATTCCCTTTACCTGGACTCTGAATCTGTTGAGCTGGAAGATACGGTGAGAGACATAGAACGAGAGAAAAAATCAACACAGTCACAATGGATGTAATTCTCGTCCGTTCGGTTTTCATAATGCTTTCCTCCTTTTAAAAATTAGTATTTTAATAAATAAGTTAGAAACTTTTATCGCACACATTGTTTTTCTTACCGACATGTTATTTTCAATAGACTAACCAATCTGTCCACCGGCATAATGATGAGCGTATTTTTCCCGATGTTGGATTTCAATGAAAGGGAGATAATCTTATCAGCCTCACCGCTGCTTTCACCTTCCTCCTCTGCCTCAACTTTTTCTCCTTCAAATCCTCCTTCGCTCTTCAAATAACTTTCCCATACGACTTTGCCATTAAAAAAGACACAGACCAAAGGCATAATATCCCATTCTCCGTCGCCTTTAAAATGCAAAGTTAAAATAATTTCTCTGCCATCAAGGTTCAATACCTGTGAATATTTCTGCCCCTTGTTTATCACAAGATTTTTAAACATCCTCTCTCTTGGTGCCATGAGTTTTTCTAT
>Ga0209977_10000821_pt1 | contig 12870 bp, 16 predicted proteins | sample SumtaG_2_FD_183113 | JGI IMG/M metagenome (GOLD analysis project Ga0209977, IMG submission 183113) | Deep subsurface microbial communities from Indian Ocean to uncover new lineages of life (NeLLi) - Sumatra_00607 metaG (SPAdes) (version 2) | ecosystem: Environmental > Aquatic > Marine > Oceanic... | reverse complement strand
TTCATCACTCAGATTCAATAATTCCTCTTTGCTATATTTACTATAATCTTTTTGTCCAACCTCTTTTAAAAATTTCGTTTCCTTTTCTTCTTCGGTCATTTCCTTTTCTTCTTCTTTTTTCATAGCTTTTTGTTCTATTGAATCTCCTTCAAGAACACATTTTTCCAAGTTTGAATCTTTTGGCATTTTCTTTTTAGATTCTCTTGGTTCTTAAAGATTATGAAATAAAAATATATTATAGAAAAGAATAAAAGTTGGGGTTTTGGTTGTCACGCTCTTTGAGATTCTGGTAAAGGCTTATAGTCCTTAAAAAGATCTATTCTATATTTTAGGTTTCCTAAACTATCAATGCGAACCACTCTTCTGAGTTTTCCTTCTGTCTTGTGAAGTTCTAAGGAAATAGCATATACACTATAACTGGTAGGACCAAAAGTCCCATGTTTACCAATTCTGACTGAAAGATTTTCTCCTTCTTTTAATCTTCCTTCAAGATGTTTAGCCATATCTATAAACTCAGGAAGTTTTTTGTTAAAGGTAAATCTCTTAATTGCTCCTATTATATCTTCTTCTATTGGCATGAAGTGTTAGATGAAACCTAATTTAAAAGCATACCTCTTAACAAAGATATATTATAGAAAAGCATAAAAGTTGTGGGTTCTAAGAAAGAAAATGAACATAAAAGAAATAAGAGATTGGACTAAAAAAGAATTTGAAGAGATAAATGAACTGATTAAAGATAGGCCTTTTCTTTCTCATTATGATTTTCTGAGAATAAGAAATTTCAAGATAAATTCTTTTAGTATAGAAAATGAAGGACATATCAAAGAAATAACAGAAAAAGCTTTTAAATTTGCAAATGAGGACAAAATTAAAGAAGCTATTAATGAATTAGTAAAACTGCACGGTATAGCTATCCCAATCGCTTCTGCTATTCTTGCAATGAAGTTCCCAGATAAATTTGCTATAATTGATAAAAGGGTTCTAGAGCAACTGGGAAAAGAGGATTGGTTAAAAGATTATTTGAAAAATCCTGAAACTTATGAAAAATATATTCTTTTTATGAGGGAAACTAAACCAAAAGAAGGTTCTTTAAGAGATTATGAGAGAAGTTTGTTTGAAAAAGAATTAAAAAAAGGAGATATTTAAGAATGACTTCTAAATTTCCTAGTTTAACTAATGAAGTGAGAGAAAAACTAAAATTGATATATGAAAAAGTGGGTAGCGAAGTACGATTATCTAAAGACAAATTTAGTTTTAAAGCAGACGCTAAGATTGAATTGAATGATGAGATCATATTTATTGAAGTTGAAGAAGCCCAAACTCATCCAGATACAAATGTTTCTAAATATTGGATGTATTTGCAAGAGAATCCTGATAAAAAAATAAAACTAATACAGATTTTTGGGAGAGCGTTTATTGAGACAGTAAATAATTATGCTTCTAGAAAAAAATTAAGTGAATTTATTGCTAAAAAAATTAAGGGGTCTTTTTCAGAAAATTTTGAATATGTTCCTATAAATTTAAGGGATTTTAATTATTCGAAAGAAGATTATAAAAATAATATAGGGGAGATAGTCAACAAGGTAATTGAACTGATAAGAGAACATATTAAATAACTTATTATGTTATAGAAAACGTTAAAAGTTGGGGGTTCTTAAGGAAGTTATGAAATTAGATTCTGAATTAAAGAAAGATATAATCTCTAAAATAAGTAAGGGAAGGGTTTTGCCTTCTTCGTATAAAAATTTGTTGTTTCCTCCAGAAATTAAACCTAAAGAATCTGAGCTAGTTTATGCTGATAAAGAAAGAAAAGAAGATATTTTGGCGGATACCATGGCTCTTCCTTTTCAATTAGTAAAACAATTTGGGAAGGCCAAAAAAGGTGATTGGAAAAATAAATTAATTTTCGGAGATAATCTACAAGCATTAAAATACTTAAAGAAACTCCAAGATGAAGGGAAATTAGAAAAAATAAAATTAATATTTATTGATCCTCCTTTTGGTACTGGAGATATTTATGATGCTCAAGGAGCTCCAGCATATTCTGCAGCATTACAGGGCGTAAAATTCTTAGGATTTTTAAGGAAAAGATTAATCTTTCTTAAAGAGCTATTAGCAAGTGATGGAAGCATCTATGTTAGAATTGATTATCATTTTGGACATTATGTTAAAGTATTAATGGATGAGATATTTGATAAAAATAATTTTAGGAATGAAATAGTAATTAATAGGACTAAGGCAAAACAGCCTCCTAAAAACTATTTTACCCCTCAAACAGATTCTTTGTTTTTTTATGTTAATGGACCCATTTATGATTTTCATAGAATTGTTAAAAAAACAGAACCAAAATGGTATTCTTTAATACATTTTCCAAGGGCCAGTGATAAACCTAGAACAATTCAAGGAACAGTTTTTTATCCGCCAAAAAATAGGAGGTGGGCTTTATCTCAAAAAAATATAGATAATCTTGAAAAATTTGGGAAGACAAGAATCAATAAAAAATTAAGTTATGTTGATTGTCGTGGGAAAAAAATTAATTCAATACCCGAGATTTTATATGATGAAGAAATAATAAGAAGTGATTGGTTAGATATTCCTGGGTATAGTCAAAAGACACATTATCCTACTGAAAATTCTGAAGAGGTTTTAGAAAGAGTAATAAAGGCCTCTTCAAAACCAGGAGATATGATTCTTGATTGTTTTGCGGGTTCGGGTACAACAGGAGTAGTCGCAGAAAAGTTGGGAAGAAAATGGATTATGGTGGATTGTGGGAAATTAGCAATTTATACAATGATTAAAAGGCTAAATAGTTTAAAAGAAAAAATTGGAAATAAAAGAAAACCTTTGAAACCAAAATCATTTGGACTTTATAATGCCGGATTATATGAAGACCATGATAAACTATTAAAGATGGGTGAAGACAAATATAGAAAATTTGCTTTAGATTTATTCCAAGTTGAATCAAAAGAAAATTATGAAATAAACGGGTTTAAAATTGATGGTATTTTTCTGAATTGTCCTGTAAATATATTTTCTAGAAAAGGATTTTTAACTGAAGAATATATTGATGAGTTACATGGAATAGTGGGGGATTCCATAAAAGGAAGGATGTTTATAATCGCTCCTGCAAGTAGGGTTTATTTTTTACAAGATTACATTGAGAAAAAAGGGATTAGATACTATATCTTAAGAATACCTTACTCAGTAATTGATGAGATAAATAAAGTAGATTTTACAAGGCCCATTCAACCAACATCCTTAAATGAAATTAACAAAAACATTGATGCAATAGGTTTTGATTTTATACACCCTCCAAAAGTTGAATCTACTTTCAAAAAAAAGAAATCTAAAAATAAAATTTCGAGTTATGGTAAAGATGCTCAATATGATTTTATAATTGAAATAAAAAAATTTGAAGCGGATCAAAGAGCTAAAAATCCTATAGAATTTAAAAACCCAAGGGATGCTTTAAGTATGATTTTAATAGACCCTAATTATAATAATGCGTTTTTTAACATGGAATACTCATTTTTTGCAGATGAAATAAAGAAAAATGAGTGGAAAATAATTATTCCAGAGAAAAAAATAGGAAAAAATTTAATGGTTATATATGTGGATGTTCTTGGAAATGAAAGAAGAGAATTAATTTCAAAAAGTAAATTTAAAAGTTAAAATGGATATAAAAACAGATGATTTAGTGTTGAAGGTGACAAAAAATATAGATCCTGTTAATTTGGATTTGGATAAATATGATGATTTTCTTGAAGAGTTGTGTGGCCATAGAGAATTCCAAAAAGAAGCCATAAAAACCACCATAAGATTTCTTTTAAGTGAGGAATATCAAAATACAGAGGATCTTGCCAAGGAAAATTTTGATAATAATGGCTCATTAAAAGATTTTTATGTGACTTTTGATAAATTTAAGAAGAGTTTAGAATTTCCAGGTAAATTAGCTTGCACAATAGATCTCGCGACTGCAACTGGAAAAAGTTGGGTAATGTATGGTATATCTCAAATTTTGTTGTGTGAGGGTGCTGTTGATCAAGCATTAATATTGTGTCCTTCAACAACAATTAAGGAAGAATTAATCAAGAAATTTAAAGATTTTGTAACAAACAAAAATTTAAGAGAAAGTTTAAAATCCGAATCAATAAAAATCAAATCAAATCCTAGAATTATTAGCTCTTTTAAAACGATAAAAGCGCAAGATATTTGTATAGATAATGTTCACAAAACTTATTCTCATGTTAGTTCATCCTTAGAAGATAGTTTAAAGGGGAAAGGGGAAAGAACTCTCGTTCTGAATGACGAATCTCATCATATAATGAACCCAAAACTAGAGTCCACAAAAACAGAATCCGCTATTATGAAAAAGTGGAAAGAATTCTTAGATGATAAAAAATACAATTTCAAATATATAGTGGGTTTCTCTGGGACACCATATCTTGGTAATAATTATATGTCTGATGTTGTTTATAGATATAATATAATGCAAGCGATGGAAGGGGATTTAGCGAGTAATTTTGTTATAAAAAAAGTGGATTATGTTCAAAAAGAAGAGGCCATAAATAATCTTGAAAGATTAAAGATAATATATAAAAATCATGAAGAAAATAGAAAAAAATGGAAGAAAGCGACAAAGAATATTACTATTTTTATAACCCAAACTATTAATGGTGCTGAGAAATTTGAAAATGAATTGATTAATTTTTTAATTGAAGAGGAAAAATTAAACATTAAAGATGCAGAAAAGAAAGTTCTGGTTGTTACTTCTAGTCCTAAACACGACAAAAATAGAGAAATTCTTAAACATGTTGATGCTGCAGATAATCCTGTTGAATTTATTATTTCTGTAAGTATGCTAACTGAAGGATGGGATGTAAAAAACGTTTTCCAAATAGTTCCTCACGAAAAAAGAGCATTTAATTCTAAATTATTGATAGCACAGGTTTTAGGCAGGGGTTTAAGAGTTCCTGATGAATATGGGTCGGAACAACCCACAGTCATTGTTTATAATCATGATAAATGGAGCACAGCAATCAAAGATCTTGTGTATGAAGTAATGGCTTATGAGCAAAGAGCTAGAAGTTATATTGTCAAGAAAGATAAAGACTATAATTTTGTGTTACATAATCTTAATTATAAAAAGAAAGAAGTTAATGTCAAAAAACACCCTATAAAAAAAGAGTTTAAAATCCCAGAGATAAAACTAAATACACAATCAGATTTAATCAAACGAAAGACTACATATCATAAGATAAAGGAAGGGAGAGAGGAAGAGATTTCTACTGAAATTGCTATTAGAATGTACTCTCTTACTGAGGTTGCAAGAGACATATACACTAAACTAGTCTATTTTGATGAGGAAGCAGGAACTAGATATCATCAAAGAATAAGTTTAGATGGACTTAAAAAATTATTTAAGAAATGGTTAAAAGATATTGGTGATGGAACGGGAAAAATATCTGAAGAAAACAAAAATAGGATAGAAAGAGGATTTGATGTGCTAAAAAGAGAGGTAACTGGAACAACCCAAATCAAAAGAGTGGCTGAAAAACCATTTTTAATTAATACCAAGGATATTAATTCGATAAGTGAGAAAATATCAGGGTTTCAAAGAGATAAAGCAATGATTTATGAGGATTATTCTGTGAGTCTTTCAAAAGAAGATGATATATTATTAATCAATAAGGCAAAAGATGAGGCAATACATAGGAATATTATTGATTCTAATAAATATTATTTTAAATGTCCTTTAAACATAGTTATTTTATCCTATAGCAATGAAAGAGAGTTTGGAAAATATTTAATAGATAAGGAGATTTCTCAAAAAGTAGATTGTTGGATAAAATCAATTGATAGAGGATTCTATGGAATACCTTATAGTTATAGGAAAGGAACACATCAGAAATGGGCAAAGTTTAATCCTGACTTTTTTATTAAAATAGGTAAAGATATCTTGGTAATTGAAATTAAGTCGGATGAAGATGTCACTGACGTTAACAAGGCAAAATTGAAATATGCTGAAGCACATTTTAAGGAATTAAATGAAAAGCAAAAAAAACCCAATTATTATTTTATGTTTTTATCAAAAAGTGATTTCTCCAAGTTTTTTGATCACCTTAAAAAAGGAAAATACAAAAACTACATGTCTAGTTTAGAAGCAGATCTTAGAAGTTCTGTAATTTGAAATGGCTAAAAAAAGTGGGTTAACAAAAAAATCTTAAATTTATAAAATGGTCAAAAGTGAAATTTTTGGAACAAGAAAAAGTATTTTTAAGAAAAGAATTGCTGCTATCGACGGTTTTGAAATAATAGAAAAAATTTGGTTTTGTACTTGTTTATATAAATACAACAAAGATCCTGAAACAAGATACTCCTTTTTATTTGAATGTTCAAGTGAAAAAGATTTTCTAAATAAAAAAATGGATTTCTTAAAAAAATTTTCAAAAAGAAAGGTCTCTTTAATAAAAATCCTTATAAAGAAGGGAAAAATAAAATTTTTTGATTGTTCAACCAAAAAGATAAAAGAGTTTCCCTATGATAGAGAAGGCAATAATAAATTGGCGGCCAAATACCTACTTAGCAAAATCGGTTGTTTAGATGGGAAATTAATCCCTGCAAAAACAAGCTTAATAGACAGCCAAGATGTTTCTGAATTAAGCAAATTTTTAAGAAAAGATTTATTTGGTAGGGTCGCTGCTGCAGACTTAGATTTTGTCCTACTAAAAGATAATTCTCTAATCTTAATAGAGGAGAAATTATTTCTTGAAAGAGGGATAGAGGGTAGTATTGGAAAAGGCCAATTTATTTCCTTTAAAGAGATATTAAAAGATGTTTTAGATTTGGATAAAAATATAAAATGGTATATCTTGTTTTATGATAATAAAGATTTTTTTAGCTACAATTTTTTAAATGAAATTCAATATATCCCCCATAGAGAGAGAAAAGATTTTATACGAAATGAAGTTAGGGTAATTATTGATAAAAGTGACTTAGAAAAAATAAATATTTTAAAATTAATAAAAAATATTGAAAAATAAAACGCAGAAAGGTAAAAATTATTAAGAAACTATCTTCCTAATCTTCTCCACTAACTCCTTTAAAACATCCTCAAACAACGTCAGCATAGCAAATATAAAAAGAGATATGACTACTCCTAAAATAAAAATTTCTCCGTGATAACATGAGGGCATTTTAGATATAGGTATAATTATGCAGACTTAGTATAAAAACTTATCTGTTTTATTATGCAGATATGCCAAGAAAACCAATTACCCAAACAATTGAAAGGATAATTAAACTTTTAAAAAAACAAAATGGACTATCTATTCGACAGATTTCTTTAAAATTAAATTCTCAATGGAGAACTATTGCGAAGGCATTAGAGACCCTGAAATCTTTAGGAGTTGTTCAAGAAAGAAAAAATCAAAAGACTAAAAGAAAGGAGAGGTTATTTTCTCTGGTTAAAAAATGAAAATTGTTTCCGAATTTAATTACAGAAATGCAAAAGAAATTATTCAAAAAACAAATCCAGAATTATTTGAAGAAATACAGGATATTTTAAATAAGGAGTTAAATCAATTAAATCTAAAACTTCCTGATGGAAAAATGCAAAGAGATACTTCTAGACAAATTCAAGAATTTTTTGTTCAAAAAAGTTGGAAAAAAGAAGTTCAATGTAGAGCAATTCCTGAAATGAAATATGATTTAGTCAAAGATGAAAATTTTCCTATTGAAATAGAGGTTGGACACATGAGATTAGTTTATGCAGATTTTTTCGAATATTTAGCCGATTATTCTAAAGAATTTATTAAAGCAGGAATTATGATTGTCTGTGCAGATCCTTTAAAGTTTGGCCATAAGTGGCAGAATTCAATAAAAAGCACTAAAAATAAAATTGAAAAGATTAAAGAATCTTTTTTAGTTCCTATTTGGGTAATAGGAATTGATCCTTGAAAATGACCCGCTCACTAATCACCACAATAATAATCATCTTAGTCATCTTACTCATTGTCTTTGGTTTTGGGTTTTTTGGAGGAAAACAAGGCCAAAAAGAAGGTTCTGAATGTAATTTTGGTATTGGAAAAACCTTTTGTTGGATATGGCAGAAGACTACTTTAGAAACACAATACGACTGTTCTTCTAATGTCTATAACTGCGGAGATTTTACAACACAAGCAGAAGCACAGGAAGTTTATGATTACTGCGGGCCTGAAGATATTCACGGCTTAGATAATGATGGAGACGGGGTTGTTTGTGAGGGGTTGCCATAATGGATTAGCGTAAAATAATTAAATATTGATATATCAAAAAAATTATGAAAATAGAATATAAACCCGTAAAAGATCTATTGCTTGATCCAGATAATGCTAGATTTGCAGAATTATATAGTGGTAGTAAAAGAGAAGGGGATCTTATAGAATATTTATTATACATAGAGGCCGCACAAGAAGTGGCTAAGAACATATCTGATAAGAATCAATTCTATCCTGATCAAATATTATGGGTAATCCCTAAAGGAAAAAAATTTCTTGTAAAAGACGGTAATAGGAGATATGCTGCTGTGAAGGCATTACAAATTCCGGTAAAATATGGGTTAGGCCTTCCTAAAATGAGAATAAATAAATTACCTGTCTTAGTTTATACTGATAAAAGAGAGTTGAATCGTAGAATTCAAGAGCAACACACCCACAGTCTTTTCCGCGAATGGGAACGTATAGCAAAAGCTTTGAAGGCATTTGAAATGTATAAGACGGGTTCTTCTGAAGAATCAATAAGAGAGATAGATTCGGATCCCTCACAACTTATAAAATTAGCGAGTTTTTATTACAAGGCAGTTGACATAGCTGGCGAAGATTTAAAAAAACTTTTGCGTCGGGGGAGAGGGAGTTCTGGTGGTAAAACAATCATATTTGAAAGATTATTTAGATATAGTGAATTATGTGGGTATAAATTTAAAGGGAAACCTATTTATGAAATAGAGATATTAAATAATAAAAAATTTGAGGAATACATTAATAGCTTGGTTAATTACTTACAAGATAATCCTTCAACAAGCCATAAAGATGTTGACCGTAAAAAGAAAAGTTTCTTAAAAGGATTAAAAAAATATGGGTTCGTTCCTGGAAAGGGTATTAAATCTTCTGGAAAGACTAAATTCTCAGCGAAAAAAGGGTCTATTAAAAGTCGACCTACATTTTTAAGAAAACAAGTAGCTCCAAAATTAAAACATTTAATTGATGAGTGTTATGACTTAGATGATAATGGGTTTGCTAATGCAAAAGTGGCTTTATCAAGAGTTGTATTTGAATCTATATTAAAATATGTGGTTGAAGAAACAAATTACAAAAGAAAAAAATTGAGAAATTATAATCATTTTCGTTCTGCATTTTATGATAAGAAAGGTGCCTTACTCAAATATACTAATTTTACAAAATTAAGAGAAAAATTTATTGAACTGATAAAAGATGGCGGTACTAAAAAAGCATTTGAACAATTTGATTTGGATCGACTTCATCAAATTATCCATAATTATAAATCAGGGGCCAGTCCAACTGACGCCAGAACCGTATCAGAAAACCTTATTCCTTTAGTAGAATTCATGTTACAAGATATTAGCGATTTTTTGGCTTCAATAGATACCCAAAAATTAAGATGACATTTTATTCGCCATTACGATACCCTGGAGGGAAAAAGAGATTAGTTGACTTTTTCAAAAAAGTGGTTATTAAAAATTCTTTGCGAGGCGGAGTTTATGTGGAGCCTTATGCTGGCGGGGCGTCTATTGCTCTTTCTCTTTTGATAGATGGTTATATCTCTAAGGTTATAATTAATGATTTAGATAGGTCAATTTATGCTTTTTGGTATTCGGTTCTTTTTAGAACAGAAGAATTGTGTACTTTAATTAAAAAAACACCAGTAAATATCAAAACATGGAAAATTCAGAAGAAAATTCAAAAAAAGGAAGATAAAGAAGATCTCTTAAAACTTGGTTTTTCAACATTTTTTTTAAATAGAACAAATCGTTCGGGAATTCTAAAGGCAGGAATTATTGGGGGGCTTGAACAAAAGGGAAAATGGAAAATTAATTCTAGATATAATAAAAAAGATTTGATAGAAAAGATTAGGAAAATTGCTTCATATAGAGATAAAATCAAACTTTATAACCAGGATGCAATTAAATTTCTAAAAAATACTAGTAAAAAACTTCCTGAGAAGACCCTAATATATCTTGACCCTCCTTATTATGTCAAAGGTAAGGATCTTTACATGAACCATTATGGGCCAAAGGATCATAAAGAAGTGGCAATAGGGATAAAAAAAGTTAAACAAAATTGGGTTATAACTTATGATAATGTGCCTCCTATTGAACAACTATATAAGGGATATAAAAAAAGAAGATATTCTCTCACATATAGTGCAGGAAACACAAAAAAGGGAAAAGAAATTATATTCTTTTCAAAAGGCCTTAAATATAAAGAAAGTATTCCAAAGCTTCCAAACCAATAATTCCATATAACACCACCCCACAAAACAACAACAATATTTTTAAAGGGTTAAATTATGAGATTTTCATGGGGCTTGTTTGGATTGAAAATAAAATAGCTGGTATAATGGAAAAGTATAGAAAAGATAAAGAAATAAAATCTTATACTCCAGGGGAAAGACCCGCTTGTCCTTTTTATGGGTTTACTGCAATACTTCGTTTTATGAGGGATTCTGGAGATAACCAATGCGCTTTAAAAATCAAACTTTGTGACCCGTGTCAAATGGAAATAGCAGGGGATAAACCTATCTGGGTTGGATGTCCTCTTAATACAGAAGAAAATAGAAAGGAAATAGAAGGAAATTTAGAAAAAATAAGAGTATTTCCAAGAGAACATCATCCTCCAAAAACAAGATCCTGGCCTGGAATATCTTTAAGGGATTGGATGATATATAGCCAACAGTGATAGTTAAAGAATGAATTTTTTTATATACAAATATTTAAATATCGACATGTATCAAAGATTTTCATGGAATCATCATCAGAAAGAGAAGATAAAGAAATAAAACCTTATGCTCCAGTAAGAAGACCTGCTTGTCCTTTTTATGGATTTGATGCAACGTTTGAGGGGGTTATGACGGATTCTGGAGATAACCAATGTGCTCTAAAAACCAAATTTTACAGTCCATGTCAAAGGGAATTCATAGGAAATATGCCTAGTTGGTTGGGATGTCCTCTTAACACAAAGAAAAATAGAAGGAAAATAGAAAGAAATTTAGAACAAATCAGGATGTTCCCAAGAGAATTTCATCCTCCAAAAACAATGCTCTGGAAAGGGATACCCTTAGAGATTTGGATAATTTATACAACTGGCAACGTGGCAATTGAAGATGGAAATTAAAAAAGCTGAAGATGAAGAACTAAAACCTTCTTCCATGGAGAAATCTGATTGTCTTTTTTATAGACCTAGCGCAATGTTTGGTTTTACAGATCCTGAAGATGACCGGTGTGCTCTAAAAACTACTAACTCTGGAAGTGACAAATGCGAGCTAAAAACTAACCCTGACGGTCCATATCAAATGAAAATGATGAGAGATAAACCGGATTGGTTTGGATGTCCTCTTAACACAGTGGAAAATAGAATAAAATTAGCAAGAAATTTAGGAAAAATAGAAAGAAGAGAATTAGAAAGAGAATTAGAAAGACAAATGAAAAAATACAAGATAAAAGTTGAGTACTGCCGTCCTGGAATTGCTATAGGAGCAATTCCGACATTTGTTGATGACAGATATTTTGCTATGAAAATAACTTCTCTTGGTGGTGATGGAAGAACACGAAAGAGTTAAACGCTTTTGGTTTAAGCAAAATTCAATAGATAATCTAAAAATTCTTAAGAGGGCTGGAGAATATCACAACCTAGAGCAAGCATAATATCAATCATCCAAAGAGAAGTCTAACTTTATGTCTTTTGGGATTTTAAATCCTTTTTCTATTAGTTTATTTCTGATTTCTTTCCGATATCTGAAATCATGAAGCATTTTGTGGTGGTTTGGGCAAAGACCTATTAAGTTTTCTTCAGAATTATTGTTTTTGTTTTCATCTAAATGGTGTAAATCTACAATTTTATCAAAACCACAAATATCGCAGACTTTTGTTATTTTTTTATATGTTTCAAGATCTAACTCATATTGTTTTTTGTATTGGTAGGTTTTAATATGATCACTTCTAAAAACAAAATTATAACACCCCTTACATAAGCCTTTGGCATGAATAAGCATTTTTCTTCTGCATCTTTTACATATCCCTACAGGGGGGTCCCATGCAATGTTTCTATAACATGCATAACATAATCCTTTAGCGTGGTGTTCTTTTTCTTTTCCACATTTTTTACAAATTTTAATCATAGAGATTCAAAGGCGTTCGCATATAAAAATAAATGCGAACACTTTATAGTGACGTTCGTATAAAGAAAATGCGAACTACCGATAATACGGCATATACGAACTTTTTATGAGTAAATTGATAAAAATAAAGAAAAACGCATTTTAGGGTGTTTTTTAGGGGTTTTTTGATCTGTAAGTTCACTTAGATTAACTTAATTAAAACATAAAAGAAATTAAAAAATGTAAAAAGGGGATGAGGAAATTGGATTATTTCCTTTTCTTGTAGCTATAGTTTCTTACTAGCTTGCCTATACCGATGACCAGGACACCAATCGCAATTAACCAATTGTCTATAGTTGTGCTCCAAAGGACAACGCCGATTAAAGGCAGTACCAGCAAAACACCAAGAATTGTTACGACCCATGCAGTTAGTTTTGCCATATTACCCTCCTTTTTAGTAAATTAATAAATAATTTCTGAATTATAAATCTTTCTTTT
>Ga0209977_10000820_pt1 | contig 12875 bp, 10 predicted proteins | sample SumtaG_2_FD_183113 | JGI IMG/M metagenome (GOLD analysis project Ga0209977, IMG submission 183113) | Deep subsurface microbial communities from Indian Ocean to uncover new lineages of life (NeLLi) - Sumatra_00607 metaG (SPAdes) (version 2) | ecosystem: Environmental > Aquatic > Marine > Oceanic... | reverse complement strand
TCCAGAAAGATTTGAGAAAATGTCACCAAATTGCTTAATTATTAAATCTTTTTTTGAAATAATCTTTATTTTAACTATATCTGCCAATTCAGTAATCTTATTCAGTGCTAAATCATAAGATTTATCAACAGATTGAGATAAATTGTCACCTACTGTATCTAAAATACGTTGAATGGCAATGTTCTCCTTACTCAACGTGTTAGTAATAATTTCGGATAGATTGGAACTAGAAACTTCAAAATTATTTATTTGTCCATCAATAAGGTTTTCTGTGTGTTTTTGAGCAACTTCAAATTCATCTAGCGCTGCTTTTACTATTTTTTCAATATCCTGAAATCCCCCTTTACCTAGAGAGACTCTTTTACCTAGTCTATCTCTAACCTCACGATCTATTTCCTGTAACCGTGCTTTTACTTTGTTTAATTCTGCTTTAACTGCACGATCAAATTTGTTAAAATCATCAGTGTGTTGAGCTTGGTATTCTTCTAGTTGTTTAGGAATGTTTTGTCCGAGTTCAAGAGTTACTTTTTCAATATCCCCACTTAATTCTTGTACTTTCTCTACTGATGCTTTTGTTTGTTTTTCTTGTTCGCTTTTTGCTGTTTTTGTTATAGTATCTACGTCAACAGAAATATCATCCGTATCTTTGTTAAATGCTTCAGTAACTAATTCAATACTTTCATCAAAACTAGTTTTTAATTGAATGACTAGATTCGAAATTTCATCTTGAGATCTTATAGAGACTTGATTAATACTTTCTGAAACCTGCTTAATAACATCAAAATTTTGAGCCATTTTTGTTGTTCGTTTAGAAACATTTTCTACAAGTGTGGATTGCATTTGGCCTAGCATCATGCTAGCACTTGCATTAAAGGAAGAAAATTCTTCTGTAGCTATATTTTGTAAATGTTGAATATTTTCTAAGATTTTAACCTTGCCCTCCATTTGAATTTCTTTCATTTCAAGTTTGATTTGGTCTAACGAAGTTATTGTATCAACAAGATTCAGTTCAAAATCTTCATTAATTGTTTTTTCAGTTTCAGAAATATTTGAGATTGTCTCGGTATAACTACCAGATAAAGATTCAAGAACCTCTTTAGTTTGTTGTTGAAAATTCTGAATTGCGTTTTGAATTGATGAGGAGGATTCTTGAGATAATAGATCAGTATTTGTATCAAAGAGATTAGATAAATCTATAGTTAGTTCCTCTATTTGTTGTATACTGTCACTATATTGTTTATCAATTTCATTTTTCACGCTTTCTAAACTTTTAGACGTATCCTCAATGATTTTTGCTTGAAATGAGGAAAATTGATTCAAAAAATCAGAAGTAATTTGTTTTAAACCTTCATTGTAGTCTGAATTAAGTTTTTTTATTCCGTTATCTAAAATACTTTTTATTTCTGACATTGTACCTGATATTGAGGAAATAATTTCTTTCGCATCAAATTCCTCTTTCTTTTTAGCGAATTCGTTCACAGTAGAATTCAAAGATTCCATAGTTTTAACAAAATTTGACCATAAATGGTCTGCATTTTCCTGTGCTAATTTTTTAATTGAAAGAGAGCTCTTAGACGTACTTTGGCTAAAAGAATTTACAATTTCACCTATATTGCTTAAAGATTCTTCTCCAGCTTGAGTAATACTTTTCTGTATTGATTCTACTTGTTGATTAAAAATAGTTAGTTTATCAGAGATTTTATTATCAAGTTCAACCCCAATTGCGTTAAGATCATCTCGAGCTGTTTCTTTATTCTGTTCTACTGCTGTATTCGTTTGCTCTTCGATATTAGTAAGTGAAGAATTAAGATTTTCACCCGCATTAATAACCTGTTGTTGCAAATTTTGAATAGATTGTTTCATTTGAGAAAATATTGAATTAAACCCTTCAACTGAACCATTGTAGATGCTAGCTAGATTTTCTTTATCTTTCTTTCTTTGTTCTTCCTGATTATTTTTTATAGTAGTTAAAGCTGTTTCTAGGTTCGATATATTTTTTTGTACTTCTTCATTCAAGTTCATTGAAAATTTAGTCGTACAATCATCAAATTGGGTATTATTCTCCTGTTCTTGCTCTGAAATCATATTCTTAATTTGTTCACGCGATTCAGAATGTTTTGCTTTAAGCTTTTCATCTAATTTTTGAATTTGATTGTTAAATTCTGTTTTTGTGTTTAAAAAAATATCCTGGCCCTGTTGGTATTCATCTATTAGCGCTTTAATTTCCTCATGACCTTTATCCCACTTTTGTTGAATATCATCTTGAATTTGACGCAATTCGTCATCTACTTGTTTATCAATCTCACTAGTAGCTGCAATAGGGGGAGCTAAGGCAATAAATTGGGGTACTTTTCCAGGGATTACCCGAATGAAATTTTTCTTTTCTAGTTGAGTTATAGAATCATGAATGACTTCAGGGGTTAAATCTCTACCTGATATGATTTCTATTTCTTCCAAGGTTCTGACTAATTTTGATACAATAATAGTATAGACCTTAACTTCATCAGAGGAAAGGCCAATATTTTTAAATAGTTCTTTAGACATACATAAGTTCCTTCTTTTTGACTCTCAAGGCCAATTATACATAGATTTTTTCTATACATTTTAATTGAAAAACTTATCAAATAAAAAAAAGTTTTCTAGATTAAAGAACTTACATCCTTTTATTGGAATCAAATAATAATGAATAATGTCTTGCCATCAATAGAACATGTTATCCAAAGGAGAGAATATCAGGAACTCATTCTTAAAAGATTAAAAGAGAATTTTTGTTCAAAACCAAAACGGCATACAATTGCGGAAGTTGATACTGGACTTGGAAAGCGAGTTCTTACATATTTAATGATGAAAGAAACTCTTCCAGATCAAAAATTTCTTCTCCTATTACATTCGACAACTTCATATGTAGAGACAATCCATTATTTCAATCAAGAATATGGAGGGTTTGAAGGTGAATATACATTCCAAGGAATTTCATCTAGAACACCCCCATGGTTGAGAGAGAAAATTTTAAGAAATAATGAAACTCGAATTGTAGCTTCAACTCCCCAAACATTTACCAATGCCTATAAAAAAATATGTCCTCCTCCTAAATTTGATGTAATAATGATAAATGAAGTTGATAAAATCGTTAGAAGACAGGGGGATGAACGCCTATTAATATATCCCTACAATTGGTTAATTCCCTTTTTTATCTCTCAAGGAGCTTGGATCATTGGTATGACTGGAACCTTAAGAGATTCACATATTTTTTACAATTCAAAAAAAGACATGATTGAGATTCAAAATGAATTGATCTCTCTTGATAAACGAATTCCTAATCTATATGTCATTCAAATGGAGACTTTGATAGAAAAAACAGATATTAAGGATTATATAGAAGGTTCAGTATCATATATTCAGATGTATCCCGTTGAAGCTAGTCCTGAATTGCTTGAAATTCTTGAAACAATCGATCAAGCAATCAAAGAACTTAGAAGTATTATTATAGAAGAAATTCAAGAAAAAAATCCAACCTTGATTGAAGCAATACCATCTAATCAATTAGCTCTAGTGTCTGGTATGTTAGAATCTGAATCTGGGGAAGGACAAAAATATCAGGGATTACTCTTAATAAGAAAATATTGTACAGCAATGCAACCAAAGAAATATAGGAAATTCTTATTTCGTTTACAAAAATACGGTATGAAAAAAGATCTTATCTATTCTTTACCTGATCGAAATATAAAGGTGTCTGCTGTTCTTGAATTAATTCAAAAACAACCAACTAATTCAAAAGCAGTGGTACTCTGTTCTTACCTAGATACTGCAAATGAACTTTTAAATACCATTGAAGCCTCTCAAGTCAAAGCATTCTTGATTTCTGGACAAGTGCGAAATAAAGGAAGCATTTTAACGGAATTTAAAGGATATACAGGTAAAGCTGTACTAGTTATGACTAGTGTTGGAGAACGAGATATCGATCTTCCACAAGCTAAGCTTCTTATTGTGTATGATAGTATCAATACTACAAAAACAATGTATCAACGGATGAAAAGAACAAGGGGTGGCCTTGTTCTTTGTTTATATTATAAGAATACTTTTGAAGAGAAAAAGGTAAATAGATTGTTACAGGATATTAAAAAACGTTATCCATGGTCATCTGTAATTGAATAATCTACTCAATTAAAGATCAATTAATTCTTTAAGAAAGTGGTTTCCTCTTGAAAGAAGCAAAAGAATGGATAATCCAAGGATTCAATGACAAGCTGAAAGATGAAATCGATTCTCATTTAATGCAGGATGAATTTAGTTATTGGTTTCGCTTTCGAACATTAACTTGGTATCGGATACGTCGCATAAAAGGTTTTTCACCTGAAAAAACATTAGAAAAGGCTTTAAACGATTTAGAAATTGATATTAAGTTTTATAAAGACAAACAAGGGAAGTCTAATTCATCAATATGGATAATTTCGCCAAAAAATGAAAAATTGCCTCTAAAGGATTAAGACAAATAATTTAGGGAAAATAATTAATGAGATTCAGTCGTTATTCATCGTTTAGTCGCTGTGTTTTTTCCAATTGTCTAGAAATCTGTTTTCTTTCTGAAAATTCAATTTTTTTAAAAAATACTGCATTCAGGTTTATTTTTAGGGTGATTTGTATTCCTTAAAATAGATTAAATTAATCACAAAAAAGTAACTAGCTTTAGGATATTAAAAAAATCATCAAATAAATGGTATATAATAAACAAAATCTCCTATGAACAGTCCCAACATGATGAAACTTCCAAAAAGACCAATCCATATTTTCGGATTCCAATCCAATACTTTAGCTCCATCAAGAATGCCGATAGGTAATAAATTGAATGTACCAAGAAAAATGTTAAACCATACAACAGTTTCTCCTATTATTATCAAAATTAGACCTAGTTCTGGCGAATTTTCAAGTATTACGTATCCTAATCCTTGAACTGTTATAAAAAGTCCTACTAAAATTAAATTTGAAATCGGACCTGCGGCTGATACCCTGCCACGTATGCCTGTGGACGATGTGGCTTCACCCCACCAATAAACAGCTCCTATCGCTAAAATAGGGAACCCAATGATTATACTAATCAAAGTTATCATTAAACCTTGTTGACTGATCTTGAAATACGCTTTTGCTCCATATTTAATTGCTGTGAATTTATGCATTAATTCATGAGTAAAAAAGCTTAGACCAAGAGCAAATATAAAAATGAAAAAATTGTTAAATAATCCTCCTCCTGTGAGTTGTTCTATTGGAATTCCTCTTGTAAAATTAATAACAACTATAACAACACATAAAATTACCCAAGCTAGGCCTAACTCCGAAATCTCATGAAGGGATAAATGAAATTTATCTAGAAAATTCTTCTTAGTATATTCCTTTTCAATAATCTCTTCCCAGTCTTGTTTTTGTCGTTTCATTGACCATCCTCCTTACAAGAATGTTCCCCAGGTAAGTAATGTTTTCCGCATAATAATTGTCTGCACAAATTACATCGAAATGGTTGAAAAATTTCTTTCCCACAGTGGCTACAAAAAGCTTTGTCAGGTATTTCTTCATTTTTTATAGAAGATTCATTCTTTGAATATGGGATTATTTTGAATTGTGTTAAATCAGGTGATATTTCATATTCAGCTTTAAAACCCTTTATTCTTTCAGAGGAGTATAGTAGATAATAGAAAACGAGTCCAATCGTTGATATTATAATGCCGATACCAAGAAGTATAACCCCAATATTTACTGGAGAATATCCATAAAATAAGATCAGATCTAAAGGATTGTCAAAGAGACCAAATGGTATTTGAGCGACAGGTATTAAGAAAAAATAAGCTACACATAAAGCTCCGATGATAAGAAAACCAGTTAGATATTTCGAATGAAGCTCCATTCCTATTCATCAACATTGATAGTATTTTATGGAAATTTTTCTAGTGTTTCGGAGAGTGTTTTGATTACTTTAACATCAGTGATAATCTGTTCAAAATCATTTTGGTAAAACATTCCAATTTTTCCAATGAAGTCTATTTGATTATTTTTAGCTCGTTTAGCATCCCACAAAGAATCCCCAATAAACACTATATTTGAATTCTTTATTTTATATTTTTTTATTACATAATCAAAATGATTTTTTCCTTTCTCAAATCCTGGTTTCCATCCGAGCACATCATCAACTAAATCCAGTTTTATTCGACGCAGATATTCACTGATTATTTCCTCAATTGTTCCGCTCGATATTCCTAAGTTATATCCGCGCTTTTTAAGTGCTTTAAGGACATTAAGTGAATCAGGAAACAATTCTTGTTCATAAATTCGGTCAATCTTCATTTCTTCAAATTGTTCAACTGTTTTTGAGTTCAATTCTTTCTTCGTAGGAAATATTATCTCCATTTGTTGAATAAATGGTAATCCCGTTGTTTCTCTATAATGCCTAGTAGCTTCTTTTTTTGACAAGTTGTAAAATTCCATCAACAATAGAACTGCGTTATTTTCAAGGAAAGTCATAGAATCCACAAGTGTGCCATCGAAATCAAACATGATATATTTTATTTGTTTTTTCTCCATTTTCTCTCATGCTCAATCTTTGTGTACCTTTTCTTCTGATAATTACCTAAATTTTCCTATTGAATAAAGATTTCTTTTGTGTTTAATATCAGAAGAATGTTCATTTAAATGGTTATTAAAAACCTTGTATCAATTGCAATCTATTCCTTTATTGCAAATCGTTTTTTTTCTTGTACATTATATTAAAGAGAAAAATTTATCTAGTAAATCACCGTCAATAATTTAAGGTGTAAAATTTACTCTCCTAGATCTTGCTAAGATTAACAAATCGATTTTCTGTTTGTTACTATTAGAAAAAAACTATTCTTGAGTGATTATCAAATGCGTTCATATGACAATCTAGTTACTCTATTCTTGTTCTGGATGATATTAATTACTGGATACTTATCCATACCTTTTATGTTACCACAGTTTAGTTTAAAAAATCAAGAATATTTCTTTTTTGCGCTTATTTTAAGTGTATTAGCTGGTATTTCTTTAGTTCTGTTTTTCATTATGGTCAAAAAGCAACAAAATTTAATTTTTAATGAGCTTCAAGAATTGAAAAATGATGGAATAACTATATTTGATAAAAAATATGAGAAACTTCTCTATTCTAGAGATGTTGCAGATCTTCCTAAGATTGTAAGTTTATTGATCAACCACCATTGTATTGCAGTTATTCAACCTAATAATATTGAAGAATTAAAGAAAATTATCAAATTTTGTGAAGGTTATCAAATTCCCTTAATACCCCGTGGTGCTGGAACCAGTGGGTATGGAGGGGTTCTTCCTGTTAGAAATGGAGTAATAATAGATTTAACTAAATGGAATAAAATTATCACTTTTGATAAAAGAAATGAAACAGTAGAAGTAGAATGTGGTATCATTTGGGAAAATCTTCGGAGGGATTTAAATTCCAAAGGATTTACACTTCTTTCCTATCCATCTTCAGCTCCTTCTTCTACAGTAGGTGGCTGGGTCAACCAAGGGGGATATGGTGTAGGTTCCTCAAAATATGGTGATGTTAGAAATACAATTGAGAGCATTGTCGTAATTGGAACAGAGGGTAAAGAATACAAATTCAATGATCCAAGTATATTCATCGGTAGTTGCGGAACTATAGGTATTGTATGGAAAATTGTACTTAAAATAGAACGTATTAAACCGATATTCCATTATGCTTTATCATCTCAATACCAGCATCAACTTTTGAATGCTATTATCGAATACCAATCTCTTTCTCCATATTTCTTGAGATATAATGACATTCAGAATTTAAAATGGAAAAATTCTGAATCTGAAATAGATTGGAAATCGGAAAAATATCTAGGAGGATTAGTTTCAATAAGTTTTCAAAAAGAAAACTGGGATGAGAGCAAAATAAATGAAATAACTAACAGATATTCTTTACTATCATTTCCTACTCAATATGCAAATCATTATTGGGAAAAAAAATACTATACCCTCAAGATAAAGAGACAAGGCCCTTCAATAATTATAGCAGAAGTTCTAGTACCAACACATCGTTTAACAGATTTTACAGAATTAATCGCAAAACGTTTTTCTCGTGATAAATATGCTATTGAAATTATTTCCACTTCAGAGAAATTATCTGTTGTTTTTGTATGGTTCCCAGAAGATATGAATCGGTATTCTTTACCTATCATCGGTTCTATCCCTTATACATTTCATTGGTTCAGACCATTTGAAGTTATTCGGATTGCACAAGGATTAAATGGACAACCCTACAGTGTTGGCTTATGGCTAAGTCCATATGCAAGAGATGTATTTAATACTAATCTGAAAGAAATGAAAGCTAAAAAAAAGCAAATTGATCCTTATGGAATATTTAATCGGAATAAAGTCTATGGATTCAATGTTCCGAGGTTTTTTCCACTGTTCCCTTGGAATTTAATGATTAGAATCGGAGTTCCAATCCTGAGTGTGTTTTATCGAATAATTCCTAAAAAATTAAGATAATTCGGTTACTCTGTGGTCATTATTGATTGAATAAACTCATTTATTTTATCAAATGAAGGTTTAGCTTCATCTGAAAGTAAAAATCCTCTTCCACTCTTCTCAATGTTGAAAATCTGTTTATTTATGGATTTGACTCTATTATAAATAAAATCAGGTGCATCAAGCGCAGAGCTCTGGTCATTTTCATTATGAATTATCAATGTAGGTTGCGAAATCAAAGGAAGTCTTTTATTAGTGAACCCAATTATTCGATACAGTTCTATTAAAGCTGATGTTGGACGTTTTGAGTAATAAAAATTCGCATGTTTTTGCAGATCATATGCTATTTGTTCATCATGTTCGGTTGTAAATTCTTTTTTAAACCGTTTTATAAAAGGTAAGATATTTATTATTCATGATGACGGTTGATGTTGAGAGGGCGTGATCAATACAAGCCCTGTTATATTATCCCGCTCTGGAGATGCTGCTAGCATGGTTGCTAAGACTGCTCCTAAAGCAACTCCTATTATTACTACATTTTCATAGTTTTTTCGAAGATACAATAAGCTTTCTCGAGCACTTTCATACCAATCTAACCATGTGACATCTTTCAAATCATTTGGGTGACTTCCATGTCCTGGTAATAATGGAGCTAAACCTGAATACCCTTGATTTCGTAAAAAAATTCCTAATGCACGAACTTCTGAGGGAGAGGCAGTGAATGAATGGATAAGTAGACAACTTACGTTTTTATATTTACTACCTTGGAATTCAAACGGTAACGCTAGAGGATTAGCATCGAATTGCATGTTGGATCACTCAGAGTGGATCTTTATATCAATCTCAAATCTTTTTTACTTATCTATATATCAATAATCGCCATTTGTATACTTCATTTTTAATTATTAAACATTGTCAAAAAAACGTAATCAAGAGTTTTAAGTGTATAATAAAGTTTTTTAGATTATTTAAGATTGTTAAGAAAAAAATTGATTCCTCTATGCAAGAATGTGTTTTCTTGTAGAGGTGAAAAGTTTGAGAAGTAAAAAGTACATCTTTTTAATTGATTTAAGTAATATAAAATAATGTCATAATATCAAATAGCATTATAGTCTTGGTATGTATTTGGATCAATACTTCAAGAGATTGAAGATGAACTACTCTTCCATACTATGATGGATTATCCTTAAGATTTAGCAATATACTTAGAATTTGGTGAATTATAATTTGGAATCTGATCAAACATTTCGAACTGGTGTTCAATCTTTAGATTTATTCATTGGTGGAGAAGACAGTCCTGGAATTCCGAATAAAAGCGTTATTTTAGTGCTAGGTGAGCCAGGTACAAAATTTGAGCTCTTTACTCAGCAAGCACTATTCAAGATAATGGAAGTTGGTTCAACAGATAAGATCATATATCTTTCTTATGATGGGAGACCTAAAGAAATAACCGAAGAATTATCGATTTATAATTTAGATCTAGGTAAGTATGTAGCAGAAGGAAAATGGACCTTTATGGATGCATTTACCTCACGGATAGCAGCTGAAGGAGCTGTTATCGGATTACAATCAATTCCTGGAGCAGATTTTAAGGATGATTATTCTCAAGATTCATTAAGGTACTTTAGTCGCCGTTTTATCCCAGAATTGATTAAATATGACAGTATTTGCACCTGTATTCACTCTTTGTCATCTTTAATTAGATCCAACTCGATAGAAAGCGTATCAATTGCGATTGAAACGTTGAAACACGTAGTACGAGAAAGAAAGACAGGAATACATTTTATCTTAATGGTTAAGAATTTGCATGATCCAACCATCGAAGTACTGGCCTCTCATTTAGCTGATTTTGTTTTTGATATTAGTTTTGGGAGAGTTGGAGCAGGAAAGATTCAAATTAATTTTGCAGTCCAAAAAAGTTGGAAATCAGTTCTTTTGCCAATTTCTGTTCCAATGACTCTTGATAAAAGAGGAATTCGTCTAGAAACAACAGTTAGAGTGTGATTTTTTACAATTTCTACTCTTTTTTAGTTCAATAACAAGATTCGTATGATAGAGATTTTCTTTTGAATTTCTAATAGAAAAAGAGGAATTCAAGTCTTTGTGATTAATCTTAAGAAATCTCTTGTTCCTGTAGCCAAACCTAGTAGAAAGACAATCCAGAGTAACCAATTTTGAATATTGTTGTTTTTAATCCCTCTAACAGTCCATATGAAAACTAAAACTATTATAAATTTAATAATTAAAAACGGCCAACTCCCAAAAAAAGTATCAAAAATAATGGCCGGAAGATAATGCTTTTCCACATATCCAAAGAATTCTATTGCAATTACTGTATTGAAAGCGTCAAACATTTGAGTAATCATAGCTAATTTCTCTTCTCTTCGAATTGGTGCTTCTGGAAGAAACTTATCTGAGTATTTGTTTGCTGTAAAAGTAAATCCCCACCCAAAAATGAGTGTTAAACCTATTATTGTCACTCCACCAATAAAATAACTTTGATCTGCAATTAATAAGGGAATAAAAGGGATAATTAGTGCTAGTTCAATAAAAGCACCAACAACAAAAAAAGTTTTTCTCCAGTTTGAAAACTTTGGTGAATATTTAAGAAATTCTTGCGATAAAATGATAGATGAAATTCCGATACCCATTGTTAGGATAATAGTTACTATATATACTCCAGGAGTTACAAATATTCGATCTGCAAAAATTTCGTATGGAAATATGATTTTTCCTTCAATAGCTATGTCATTTAAAGCACGTAAACTTGATCCAATGAAAATATAAGGTAGAATCGCAATGAAAAATTCTTGATCCATCTGAACTGGAATGAAATTATCTTCTCCCCACCTTTCAAACCCCTTTTGGTTTATCACTCCAATTGCCTTTCCTATGAGAAAGATGAGTAATAATCCAACAATCATATAGATAAGCGTGTTATACAAATTGTATCCAGGAGCGGAGAGAAAATAGAAGTCAAGAAAACCAATAGGATCCGTCATTAAAAAATTGAGATCTGACAGTAAACTATCAAGAAATGATCTTATTGGATTTTGAGTTAATACCATTTATTAAACAAACTTAAAAAATTTTTCTACATTATTTTTGTGAATACGATTTGAGTAAATTATGTTTATTGAGTCGAAAATAAAAGCATTCATTCTTTTAAGAGATATTTCTATTTCGCTTTTATGGATCTCTACTAATGAGTAATAATAACAAGCTAATGGTCCAGGACAGAGATAAGAAGTACTTTCTCTCTCTTGTTTTGCTAGAGGATATTCATGATAATGCCCAAAGATGACTAAATTGGGCTTAATATAAGATATTAAATTAGAAATTGACTGGGAACCTCCTTTAATTTCCATATTTGAATTATGATAAATGAAAGTAGGTGGTTCATGTGTTACTAAAATATCAATTAATGACGTGTTATCTACATGTGATTCCATGATTGGTGTGATACGATTTGAAAAAACGTGAGGTTCAAATTCCATATCACATAATGGAGTATTAGACCTTTCAAAAGAGTGTAAAGCCCCTCCTATTCCTTTGATGCGTAATTGTCCTAATATGATTTCACTTGAGTCTAAGAAATAGATTTCTGAATCAGTCCAGTTTTTTAACAATTCCTGAGCTTCGAAACTATCTACATTACCTGGTATATACACCATTGGAGCTGCGAGAGATTTAAGTGACTTCAATATGGTGTTTACAGATTTAAGTTGCTTTTTTACAAATTTAGATCTTCCCAAGCCTTTATAAACCCATTCTGTATATTTTCTTTTTGATAAGCTTACATGGGTTAGAATAAATCGACTCATTAATCTTACTGGTGTAGTTATTGGCAAATCACCAGCAATTATAATGAGATCTATCTTTGTTTTTTCTTTAGATAATATGGATATTAGTTTGTTCAAAGCCCTAATATTCCCATGAATATCAGCTAATACTAATATTCGAAAGAAGCTCATATTGCTAAGTTCCCAATACTTAAATAGTAAACTGTGATAAAATTGATTTACCAAGAGCAATAAATGGTTCCAAATCGTTTATTTGCTGAATTGCACTTGCCTCGAAATAAGGTGTATCCATTCCTGTTTTATTTGAAATGGTCTCGGAGAGTTTTTCACCCTCGTGACTTTTGACATAGTCTTTATCTGATTCTTTTAAATCAATTTTATTTGCAATTAGTACAATCGGAATTTTTCCTGTTTCAGGAAGCATTTCTGCAATCCAGTTAACCATATTATCATATGTTTCTCGTCTGGAGACATCATAAATCAAAATAGCTCCTTTAGTTCTAGTATAAAATTGACGCCGTATTAATTTAAACGATTGTTGTCCTGAAAGATCCCATATTT
>Ga0209977_10000818_pt1 | contig 12886 bp, 11 predicted proteins | sample SumtaG_2_FD_183113 | JGI IMG/M metagenome (GOLD analysis project Ga0209977, IMG submission 183113) | Deep subsurface microbial communities from Indian Ocean to uncover new lineages of life (NeLLi) - Sumatra_00607 metaG (SPAdes) (version 2) | ecosystem: Environmental > Aquatic > Marine > Oceanic... | reverse complement strand
AGAAAAAAGCAAAATCAATTGGTTCAATGTCTCTCCCCGTTTCGGCCTCATTTTTCCTTTATCCAAAGCCAAGACATCAGCTTTCAAGATCTCGGTAGCTCGTTACTATTTCACACTTCCTCTTTATTTCCTGACCTACGGGAACTCCAATGCTTTAGGAGGATTAGTATATACTTGGAATGATCTAAACAACGATAAACAGTATCAAGAAGGAGAAGCCAGTACCCTTATCAGGCGGGAAGGCCCCTTCTTTTCAAAGATAGATCCTAGTTTGAAAAGACCCCACACGGATGAATTTACAATCTCCTTTACCTGTACCTTTGGCTCCAACTGGTATCTCTCTCTTAGTGGGTTTCTTAGAAAGAGTAGAAATCTCATTGAAACGACCAATACCGGAGTACCCTTTTCAGCCTTTGAACCAATGGAGTTTTTTGATATAGGAGATGACAGAATCCCTGATACTCATGATGACCTCAGCTTTACTATCTACAATCAGAAAGAAGAAACTTTAGGCCAGGATTTTTTTCTTCTCACCAACCCGGATTCAGAAAAAAGAAAATCGAGATACGAAGGACTTGACCTCACTCTTATAAAAAAATACAGTTCTAAATTCACTTTCTTCCTTTCTTTTACTGCCACAACTGCTGTCGGAACAACAAGCCCTGGCAACACTGAATGGGAAAATGACGACGGCGTCATAGGCAGTTTGTATGATAACCCAAATACACTCGTCAATACTAAGGGAAGAATGCGTTTTGACAGGGCATATACAGGGAGAATAGGCATCAATTTTTTGGCGCTATTTGGCATAAGAATTGGATGTATTGTCAAATATTACGATGGGCAACCTTTCGCGCGCAAAATCATTGTCTCGGGAATGAACCAGGGCCCTTTTTATATCCAAGCACATCCCCGTGGTGTATCAAGATATGAATACAACAGGACGGTGGACATCAGGTTGGAAAAAACGCTGAATTTCGGGAAAACAAAAATGAGGATTATCTTAGATGGTTTCAATATCATAAACAGAGCGCTGGCTACTGAAGAGAATGAATGGACCGGTCCTGAATTCCCGCTTCGCTTTGCAACGGAAATTCAATCTCCCAGAGTTTTCCGTTTGGGCCTTGTCTATGAGTTTTAAAAGGATAGGATAATGCTTACATCTTTCGAAAAAGTAATTTTTGTTTTTATTATCATTGCCACATTTTTCGCCTTTGCTCTTCCTGTCTTTTACCGCTACAGAATTATCCGCAGGCGGGGGCATCTGGAAAGATATAAAGACAAGCCCGTTGGGGAACAAGCAAAAATTCTATAAACTGACCTGGGGCGTTGCTATTCCCTTTTAAGAATTGTATGATTAGAGCCCACAGAGCTAAAATGAAGAGGATAGTTACATCCACAAAGAGCACGCGACCTCTAAGGACATTCAGAGCATTACTTAAGCAAGGCGCCTGAGAGGGATGCATCTAAAAAAATATCTGTTGATTTTTTTCGTCTTTTCAATCTTCTCTTTTAACCGTTCTTTTTCTCAAATTTCCGCCTATACCGACCAAGATTGTCTTTCCTGCCATGGTAAGCCCGATATCTCGCAGATCACAAGCGGCGGGAAAGTACGCTCCATCTTCGTTGATCCAGAAGAATGGTCACAGGATATCCACCATAAAGGCAGCATGGTCTGTGTGGATTGCCATACAAATGCCAATCCATATCTCCATTTCAGGGAAGGTTTCATCGATGTGGATTGTGCTCGCTGTCATCCTGAAGAAGAAGAAGAATATCAAAAAAATATTCACTTAACCTTTGCCACTCCTTCCCCTAATAAAGAACTTCCCCTCTGCTACCACTGTCATACCAAACACTACATTCTTCCCCATGATGACCAATCATCATCCGTGCATGAGGATAATGTGGGAGAGACCTGTAACAAATGCCATGCTGAGGTTATGGTTAAAGGGATCTTTAAAGGATCGTCTTTAGGAAAGATATCCGGGCATCGCAAGGGAGACCTCTCGGAGAGGTTTGATATGAAGGTGTGCCTCAATTGTCATTACGATGATTCCGCTCACGGCGCCAAACGTCCTTTTAAGGATTTTTGTTCCCGCTGCCATGATGTTCGTTCAAGGGCTCGCTCTCTCCTGGGCCCAACACACCTCGATTCGATAAGATGGGTCAGGCTCAATTATATGGGCGGTGGATTTGCTATCCTTCTCTTCGTAGGAATGGGCGTCTTCTTCGGGTACAAATCGCGGAAGACGATCACGGGCAGAATAAAGACATGGTATGAAAGCATGAAAATCAAAGAAGAAGCACCCGAGAAGGAAAAAACAGAAACAGAACAAGTTGCGGACGATAAAGAGATGGGCGATCAGGATCAGGATGAAAAAGATATTGGTGATCAGGACAAGGACGATCATATTAAAATCGATAAAGATACTAACGATAAAGAATAACGCGGCAAAGTCATGAGCAATAAGAAAAAACGATACGCCATGTTGGTCGACTTAAGGAAGTGCATCGGCTGCAACACCTGTGCTGTGGCCTGCAAGAGTGAAAACGATGTACCGCTTGGCGTCTGGAGGAGCTGGGTAAAAAAAGTAGAAAAAGGTCACTATCCTGATTCAAAGGAATTCTTTCTACCTATAGTCTGTAACAACTGCGCCAAGCCAATCTGTGTCACCGTCTGTCCAGTCAATGCTAGCATCAAGCGCCCCGACGGGATAGTCTACATCGATCCCCACAGGTGTATCGGCTGCCGCTACTGCATGGCCTCCTGCCCCTATGGGGTGAGATACATCAATCCCAGGAAAAAAATCGCAGAGAAGTGTTACTGGTGTCATCATAGAGTGGACGCCGGTCTTAAACCAGCCTGTGTGCTGGCCTGCCCCACGGGAGCAATAATGTTCGGCGACCTTAACGATTCTCGAAGCGATATTGCCAAGGCCATCGCCAAAAACGCAGTTCAGGTAATAAAGCCTGATATGGGAACCGGTCCCCAAACGTTTTACATCGGTCTTGAGCAAGGCACTGTTGAGGCAAAAAAGATGAAAGAGGAATAGTGTCGTGGATACTCAGGTTCTTTACAACATCTTTCACCAGGATGCATTCGGCTTCAACATAGCTATGTATATCTATCTAACTGGTGTAAGCGCTGGATCATTTATTCTGTCCACATTGGCTTATGGTTTTGGCCTGAGCCAGTACAAACCACTCGGCAAGGTAGGAGTTGTCGCGGCCACGATAGTTCTCATCATAGCCCCCTTATTTCTTCTCTTCCATGTAGGGATGCCCTACCGCGCTTGGCACCTTTTTATTTATCTCAACCTGGCCTCCCCTATCACCTGGGGCTCATTCCTGCTGATACTCTACCCTATAAATTGTATTATATACGGCTATTTCATGTTTAAGGAAAACATGAAGCTCACCAGGATCTTCGGGCTTATCGGTATCCCCCTTGCTGTATCGGTTCATGGGTATACCGGATTCATCCTGGCTTTCGGCAAGGCAAGAGCACTCTGGAATACTGCCCTGATGCCCATACTCTTCCTTGTCTCAGCCGTTATCTCAGGTATTGCTCTCATGATTCTCATTTTCATCATTAAGGAACGTTTCTTTTCTAAAGATAAAAGGATTGACCGCGAGCTGGTATTTAGCCTTGGCAAACTTCTGGCCTGGATGATCGTCTTCGACCTCTTTCTCGTGGCGTGTGACCTTATAGTCCTTTCTATCTCCCATTCAGACGCTCAAGCAGCCGCCCACCTGCTCCTGCGCGGAGAATTCAGCTTCCTCTTCCTTGTCGTCGAGAATCTGCTGGGCAAGATCGTGCCCTTTATTCTCCTGGCAGTACCAAGGTTAAGGACATTGGCCACAACAATAATAGCCTCAATCCTGGTGGTCATTGGAATATTTTTCATGAGATATGTAGTCATTTTGGCAGGAGAATTCTTGCCGCTTCTATAAAGGTATTTTAAGTTATGTCAAAAAAAAGAATCTCCAGACGAAGGTTCATGAAAACCAGCATAACCTGGTTTGCAGGAACGGCTGCTGGTCTAGGTTCAATGCAGAAGCTAACTTCCGTAAAAAAAGCCGGCGTATCCCGAACTTCACTTAAATCCCTCCGGGTCATCCCCACGACGTGCGAACAGTGTCCGGCAGGCTGTGGCATCAATGCCTACCTGAACGGGGAGCGCCTCGTCCAACTCCTCGGGAATCCGGACCATCCCAATAACCTGGGAGGCATATGTGCGAAGGGTATTGCTGGCCTGAACCTGGTCAACGATCCCGAAAGATTGCTTTATCCGCTGAAGAGAAAAGGACCGAGAGGTGACGGCCAATGGACTAAGATTACCTGGGACGAGGTGTATTCCACCCTGGCCGCGCGTGTAAAGGAGATGATAAGGAAGGGCAGGATAAGCGAACTCGTGTTTGATAAGGGCTATGATGATCCTTTACTTGATCGATTTATCTCTGCTCTCGGATCGGCTCATACGATCGACAGGCCAGCCTTGAAGAACATCAATCGCGCCACAGCCTTCACATCAATGACAGGATATCCATCTCTTATTGAGGATGTCGGAAGAAGCCGCTTCATCTTGAACTTCGGCGCCAACCCATATTCTAACCACGACCAGTTCGTAGGCATTGCTCGCCGGCTTATCCATGCCCGGGTCGAGAAAGGGGCGAGACTCATCACATTTGACGTCAGGATGTCCGAGACCGCGGCTAAGAGTGATGCCTGGTATCCCATTAAAGCAGGAACTGACGGCATCGTTGCTCTGGCTATGGCTAAGGTAATCGTGGACAAGGGACTGGCTAACAAGGATTTTATGGACCGCAAGACCAACTACTCGCTGGCAATGATAAAAAATCATCTATCACGGTACACTCCCGAGAAAGCAGCCAAAGAGAGTGGTGTAAGAACAGCGGACATCGAACGCCTTGCAGTCGAGTTTGCTAAACAGAAGCCTTCTATGGCTTTAATCGGAGGGGGAGTAAGCGATCACAAAAATGGAACCCAGAATGTAAGGTCTGTAGCCCTCCTGAATTGGCTTGTCGGAAACCTTGAGAAGGAAGGAGGTCTTTTCTATCCTCGATTTTCTGTAAGTCTCCAGCCAAAGGCGGCTGATTTAAAATCCAGGTTAAATTCAAGTAATAATATTAAAGGAATAGTAGAATTAAAAGAGACCAATACCCGAATTAACACTTATTTCGCCTATCTCTCCAATCCTGCCTACACAGATCCTGACTGTGGATCAACTGTAGGTTTGCTAAAAGACGAAAAAATTGTGCCCTTCCTGGTGGTGATGGATACCCATCTAACAGAAACAGCCATGATGGCTGATATGGTTCTTCCAGCAGCAACTTATCTGGAGGGATGGGGAGTAAGCAGTGCTCCTTCCCTGGATAATGTTCCAATCCTGAATCTAAGACAGCCAGTTGTATCCTTGTTAAGCGCTGCTAAAGTTTTAAGGTCTCCAACCTTCGAGGTGGGTAAGCTCCTGGAACCAATGTTCAGGCCCAAAGGCGAGGCCGAAGAGGTGGGGAACGTGTGTCTGGAGCTGGCCCGAAGAATAAAAGGCCGCGTTGGCAAAAATCTTCCTTATAAGAATACGCATGATTATATAACGAGAGTAATCTTTTCTATCCCAGGTATAAAGAAGGAGGGCGGTCTTAAAAATTTGAAGAGGCAGGGCCTGTGGGTCGACAAGGCTTCTAAATCGGGCGGTTACCGATACAGCCGCGAGAAAGAACTGCCTGCCTTAGGCCAGAAGGTGGAGATCTATTCCAACACCTTGAAGCAGAATGGCTATTCGCCTTTACCAGAGTATCAACCTCTAACCGTGCCTAAAAAGAAAAAGGATGAGTTTATTCTCACCACCTTCAAATCCAATCTCTGGGCCAAAGGAACAGCCAACAGTAAATGGGCACGGGAGATACTCCATGAAAACTGCTTGTGGATTAACAAAGATGTAGCACACAGGTTAGGTATCAAGAATGGGGACAGGGTTCGAGTTACCTCCTCTGTGGGATCCTTGATCTCACGCGTGCTAACAACTCACCGAATTCACCCCGAGTCTGTCGCCATTGCTGAAGGTTTAGGCCATTCGGCAGTAGGAAATGTAGCCAAGGCCAGGCGATTCAGGAGCAATGACCTGGATACAAATCTCATCTGGTGGGGTAGAAAAGGAAATGGTATGAATCCAAACGAGATCATTGAAAGACGAGTGGATCCCATGGGTGGGGGGCTTGGATTGAAGGATACCAGAGTTCGAATTGAAAGAATATGATACCTGACAAAATAAAATATAAACCTCGGAAAATCATGAATAAATCGCAAGCTGCAAATCGAAAATTGAAGCATCTCCAAATTCTCACATTATTAATGACTACATTCTTATCAAGGAAAATCAAACGCTTACAAGGAAAAACGGAGGCATGAAAGAGATGATTAAAAAAAGCATTCAAATCGCCGCCATTGTTTCTTTCTTTTGGATCGCCATATCACCACTTAATGCCAAGGAGGCACGTAACCCAGCTGAAATAACAAGGTTAACCTATTCAGGCAATAATGTTGTGCACTATCCATGCTTGAGTGATGACGGCCGTTGGATGCTCTATACGATTGAGATCAAAGACGAAGAAGAAACGATAAAGGCAGTAAAGGTAATGAATGTTGGAGACAGAAAAGAAAGAGAACTCTTCCGCGATGGAGAAAAAAAGGCTCGAGCCCCATTTGAGGATATATCCCTCCTTGTCGGTTCAAAACCACCTGTCTTGAGTGGAAACGGACGTGTGGCTGTATTTTCCTTGAGTTTAGCTGAGCCGGCGAATATCCTTGACCACTACTTAGCAGTGGTCAACACTGACGGCACCAATTTCCGGATCATCCCCTTCCCTATCAAAGCCCTAGAAGGAAAAGACTTAAAGTCACTCGAATTTACTGGTGGTGATTGGGAACGAGTTTCTAATTACGCAGTGAGCGGTGATGGGAAGCGTATTGCCTGTATGCTCAAGGGACATCTGGGGCCAATAAGATACGGCAACGCGGGTGGAATAGTCCTCCTGGATGTATCGACCAAAAAACAGAGAACTATCCTTGCCCCTGATTTCGAGGGGAACGAATGGAAATGGCCTTCATTTCCTCGCCGTCCGCTTATCGGTGGAGGATGGGCGTTTGCCTTGAGCGGAAACGGCCAAAAGATAGTGTTCGGAGCGCAGTCTTCTACAGAAAAAATTGATTATGATCTTTATGTTGTGAATTGGGATGGAAAAGAGATGAGGAGGATAACCGACTTCCACGACCGCTGGTTCAGTCTGGCCGATATAAGTCGCGGTGGAGATAAAATTGTTTTCTTCTATAACGGAAGAAAAAAACAAGGCATGGGGACATATACCGTGAATGGCAACGGGAAAGAGCTGAAGCATATCAAGTCCAGGCTTGCACCCAGAGTAGAGCTTTTCGACATGTCAGGAGACGGTCAATACATTCTCTTTAAGCATATTTATAAAGGAATGATCCTTAATCTTAATACCGGCCTGGAGATGGTGGCCTTTGATGAGAGCACTCCTGGTTATGCCAAAGGTCTAACACCTATGGACTTTCCCCGTATTCCAGCCTTCTGGAGTCCAAAGATTATTAGTCTTAAGGGGGACAGGGCTCTGCTCGTCGGTCCTCCCCAGGGCAAGGAGACTCCTGAGATATACATGTTAAGCATTGATGTGAAATAAAATGTCTTCTCCGAGATATAAGAGGCAATTCAGGATAATAGCCAGCCTTACCGTCTTCGTCATCGTAATCGGCGGAGGCGGCGTTGCTTCGTACCTTGTTCGCTACTCAGCAACAAACGAGCTTGTCTGCAGACAATGCCATCCCGAGATTTCAGAGCTGTGGAGAGAGTCCAAGGGACATCCAGCAGATCAAACAAGATGTTACGAATGTCACTCTAGAGGGTTTGAATTCACTCCCAAGGACTGGAATGCTATCAAACATGCGCGGGATCAATTCGTTCCACCCGAATATCTTGCTGATGACGAGCTGACTTCCCAGAGGTGTTTAGAGTGCCATAGGGATGTACTCAATCTAGGATATAAGGTCAAAAAGAAGGTCATAAAATTCAATCACCGAATTCACTATGGAGAAGAACTGGATTGCGTGGATTGTCACCGGCAAGCTGCGCACGAATATATGACAGGCGGTACCAATCGTCCCTCGGTTAGGGAATGTCTCGAGTGCCACCTTAGGGAATTTGAAGGACCGCCCAAGAACCAGAAATGCCTTAATTGCCACGATGTGATGCTGGCACCTGGTAAGTCCTGGTAACATGATTAAAGCATTCGACACATTCTTTATCCTCTTAGCGCTGGTTATCTTTTCATGGGGTATGAATAAACGCTTCCGGTTGTGGCGCATCGGCAGAGATGACAATCGGTCCGACAGAATGTGGTTGAGGTTAAAATCCCTTTTAAAGGAGGGAATCGCTCATCGGAGGATTTTACAAGACCGGTATCCAGGCTTCATACATCTTCTTGTGTTCATCGGCTTTATGGTTCCATTTATAGTTATTTTAATAACCCAGTTTGTGTTCACTTTGCCCGTCTCGATTTCCAGAATCATATCCCTTACCCTAGATATAATCGCCCTAGCCGCGATCGTGTCCTTACTCCTGGCCATTTATCGTCGTTACATAACTCGTCCCTCAAGGCTGGATAATCGGGCTGATGATTTTGTTGCCCTTCTCCTCATCCTGTTTATCCTTTTAACTGGATTAATCCTCGAAGGCCTGAGGTTATCTGTGATTGGAAGAGACATTCAGGCATTGGCACCTGCAGGAAAGGTATTTGCTCTCTTTTTTAACATGACAGGTCTAGACACTGCGACCAAAGGCTTTCTGGCCATGGTTTTCTTCCGGATTCACTTTTTTCTCGTCCTGGGAACCATCGCCTATATCCCCTTCTCCAAGCTATTCCATATAATAAGCTCTCCGATAAATATGATCTATCGGTCTCTTGAGCCAAAAGGTATTCTCTCTCATCTGGATCTGGAGGACGAGAAGGCAGAGAGCTTTGGGATAGCCAAAATTGAGGAGTTTAGCTGGAAACATCTTATGGACCTGGATGCCTGTATGCGATGCGGCCGGTGTCAGGATCACTGCCCAGCTTACTTAACCGAAAAACCTCTTTCTCCAAAGAAAGTCATAAATGATTTGAAAGATCATTTACACATGAGGGCTCCGCAGGTCATCAAGGCTAAGGCCAAAAGAGCTGATCCGGAAGAGGCCCCTCCTCTCACCGGGAGTGTCATCAAAGAAGATGAGCTCTGGACTTGTACAACCTGCCGCTCTTGTATGGAGCACTGCCCTGTCTTCATCGAACATGTGGACAAAATAGTGGATATGAGACGCTATCAAGTGCTTATGGAAAGCAAGTTCCCCCAGGAACTGATTCAGGTTTTCAAGGGCCTGGAGACAAACTCAAATCCCTGGGGTATGGGGCGAGAAGCCCGCGGAGACTGGATTAGAGAGCTGGAGGTCCCTGTAATGTCGGAAATGAGCGGAGAAGATATTGACTACCTGTTCTTTGTTGGCTGCATCCGTTCTTACGATGACCGCAACAAGAAAGTAACCGAGGCTTTTGTTAAAATCCTTAACCATCTCGGAGTCAAATTCGCCGTCCTGGGTGTCGAGGAAGGATGCTGCGGAGATCCTGCCCGACGAGTGGGCAATGAATATCTGTACCAGATCCTTGCCCAGACCAATATAGAAACCTTTGGCCGCTATAATATAAAAAAGATCCTGACCACGTGTCCTCACTGTTACAACACCCTCAAAAATGAATATCCACAACTCGGCTTCAGCTGCGAAGTAGTCCACCATACCGAATTTCTCAAGGAAAATATTCGAAACAAACGCCTGAAACTGGATCATGCCCTGGCTAAAAGAACTACCTACCATGATCCTTGCTACCTCGGGCGCTACAACGGCATATACACGTCCCCAAGACAAATACTTAAGTCTATCCCTTCTCTTGATATCAGAGAGATGAAGCGCTCCAGAATCGACTCTCTGTGCTGCGGCGGAGGAGGAGGCTGGATGTGGATGGAAGAGAATATCGGAAAGCGTATCAACATCCAGCGTCTGGACGATGCTTTGACCGTAGACCCTGAGTGGATAGCCACCGCCTGCCCTTTCTGTGTTACCATGTTCGATGATGCAATAAAGAATAAAGACATGGAGGATAAATTAAAGATCTGGGATATTGCCGAGTTGGTGGAACTGTCTATCTTTGGAGTGAAGAAATAATCAGTTAAATTATATATTGGAAAAATGTGGGCTTGATAAATCAAGCCCCTACATAAATCAAGCCCCTACATAAAAAAAAGGTATATCCCTTGGGGAACATCCCAAGCATTAAAATAAACCAAAACCTTACATTGAAGAATAGAAATGTGGGTTTGAGGATCAAATCTCTACGTTAATAAATAAAGGTGGGTTTGATGAATCGAATCCATACATAAGATGATTCAGGCCCCTACGTCAATATATTACCGAAGACGAAGATGGCTTTTTCTATATCTTTATCCCCTATATCCTTGTGAGTAACAAAACGAATTCTTCCCTCCGAGGTAGCCAAAGCCAAGATCCCCTCCTCTTTCAGCTTCTCTAAAAATTCAGGAATAGATATTTTGGGATGATTAAAGCCGAAGATGATAATGTTCGTTTCAATGTAATCTGGATTGAAGGAAACTCCAGGTAGCTCGGCGATAGCTAAAGCCAATTTCTTTGCTCTTTCGTGGTCCTCTTTTAACCTGTCCACCATTTCTGTCAAGGCAACTATTCCTGGTGCGGCCAGAACCCCTACCTGCCTCATGCCTCCCCCAAGCGCTTTTCTCATACGGCGGGCAAAATCAATAAAGTCCCTCGGCCCCGTCAGCATAGAACCTACAGGAGCAGAAAGTCCTTTGGAAAGACAGAACATCATGGAGTCGCCAAGGGCAGCATACTCTTTCACAGGAATTCCAGAAGCAGCACTGGCGTTAAAGACACGAGCTCCGTCGAAGTGAATTTTTAGACCATGCTTATCCGCAATTTTTCGGATTGCTTTTAAATTCTCGATGGGGACAACTGCCCCACTCCAATTATTATGGGTATTCTCGACACAGATAAGAGAGGTTCGAGGAAAATGGACACTGGGCTTTCTGATGTTTCTCTCCACTTCTTCTGGGTCCATAGCTCCTCGGTTAGAAGGGAGGAGTCGAGGAAGGACTCTGGCGATCAAAGTCAAATGAGTAGATTCCATATTGTAAAGATGAGCCTGCTTCTCAACGATGATTTCATCTAATTCTTTTGTCCAACCATTTATGGCAATAGAATTTGCCATTGTTCCCGAGGGAACGAACAGGGCAGCCTCTTTACCCATTTTTTCTGCGGCTAAAGACTCCAGTTTCTGGACTGTAGGATCATCGCCTAATACATCATCCCCTACCTCAGCCTCGGCCATGGCTTTTCTCATGTTATCGGTGGGTCTAGTGACAGTATCACTTCTAAAATCTGAATATTCGGCCATCGCTCTTTCTCCTTTTATTTGAAGCATCATTATAAAAAAAATGCGTTCTTTCAGCAAATAAAACCACGGATTTTATTTATCAAATCCCTACAATAAACAAGGTGGGCTTGATAAATCAAGCCGCCCCATGAATCAAACCCTTACGTGAAAAAGATAACCTGTCTCCTTTGGGAGCGTCCCCAAAGCATGTTTGGGAGCGTCCCCAAAGCATGAAAAATATAGCCTGTCTCCCCGGGGAACGCCCCCAAAAATAAAAGCAGCCTGTCCCCTTTGGGAACGTCCCCAAAGCAACTTTTTTGCCGTTTACTTGGTTATAAATCTATGGTATAGATAACAGTTGTTTCACTATCTTAGTTTTAGGTTATGGAATTAAAAAAAATTTCTAATTTAATCTCATATGCGCTAATTTTTTTTATAATTTTCTTTCTGAGCACTATTCTATCTTTTCGGATAATCCTAAAAAGTGAGATGGTTACCCTCCCCAATCTCATCGGAAAAACCTTGGAGGAGGCAAGCTCTGAACTTACAAGAAGAAAATTATCCGTTGTCCAAGCGGGAGCTCAATTTGACACCCGTTGGGAACGAGGAAAAGTTATTTCTCAAGATCCTTCTTCTGGATCGAAATTAAAAATTAACAAGGTAGTAAAAGTCATCCTGAGCGCGGGAACTGAGAAGGTTATAGTCCCTCGGCTTATAGGAAGAAACTTCCAGAATTCAAGCCAAATTCTTAAAGATGCTAGATTAAGAAGAGGTGAAGTATCTCAAGTGCACACCTCCGAGTATGCGGCCGGAAAAATCATTTCTCAATATCCTCGGGCTGCGGCAGAAGTTGGAAGCAACTCCCCTATCAGTCTTCTTATCAGTCAAGGAGAAAAGGAAGAAAAGTATCTTATGCCAGATTTGATCGGGAAGAAAACAGAAGCTGTCCTAGCGAAGCTAAAAGAATTAGATTTCAGAGTAGAAGATATTCGCTATACATCCTATCCTGGCCTGGAGGCAGGAATTACAATCAAACAGTTTCCTCCTCAAGGCTATCTCATCCAAAAAAAATATCCGATCACTCTGGAGGTAAGTAAACAATGATCCAAATTGCGCACTCAATTCTTTCCGCAACCTTCGGCATATTCGAGGAGGCTGTGGGGATGGATAGATCTGCTATCTTCGACGAGGAAAGCTCCGGGGATACAATCCTCGAGGGGATAATTTTAGGAAGAAAATTCGGACAATCATGAATTGTTTAGTGACTGGAGCAGCAGGATTTATTGCCTCCCACCTGTGTCTTAGACTCCTCAAAGAAGGATTCAAAGTCGTAGGTATCGATTCTTTC